>Ga0207645_10000529_pt1 | contig 31798 bp, 29 predicted proteins | sample KBSM53metaG_FD_184331 | JGI IMG/M metagenome (GOLD analysis project Ga0207645, IMG submission 184331) | Miscanthus rhizosphere microbial communities from Kellogg Biological Station, Michigan, USA - KBS M5-3 metaG (SPAdes) (version 2) | ecosystem: Host-associated > Plants > Roots > Rhizosphere >...
CAGTACCACTTCGGTGCCATCCTGTTCTTCCGGTGATACCACCGTGAGCCACTTGTGTTCTCCCAGCGGAACTTCTGTTTTCTTTACAAACTGTAAAACCTCTGTATAAAATTTGAGCGCCTTGTCCTGGTTATTTACCAACACGCTGACTAATTTTATTTTCATACACATGATTGAATTGAAAGGACAAAAAAAATTGTGTGATTATGTCTTTATAAAAATCGGGAATGATTCACGGTTAAACCTCTTCAAAATTGCTTTTCTTTTTTGAGGATCGTAGATGGGGGATGCCCTGTCATTTTTTTGAATAGAGCACTGAATGCAGTGGTGCTTTTAAAACCGACGGCATAGCATGCATCGCTTACACTGGCTCCCTTCTTCAATAAGCATTTTGCATGTTGTATTCTGACGGACTTCAGGTATTGGTGGGGCGTTCTGCCATAACAGGATTTGAAAACACGAATAAAATGAAATTTGGAATAAAACGCAGAACAGGCAATGCTTTTAATAGTGATGTTCTCAGCAAAATGAATATCAATAAAGTATTTTGATCGTTTTACCTGGTCCAACAGGGGACTATTCGGGTAAACTGCATTGCTGATCTTTGATACCTGTTCGCTGTAATAACTCATGTCACTGTAAAACTCTGATTTAAAATTAGAAAATAGTTTTTTAATAAAGTCATCATTTGCTAAAGGGTATTTTAAGCATAAGCAATGAAACGCTTTTCTTGATGTCTGTATGGATCGCTGCTTTAATAATCTCAAGCCGCTTCGCTATTCGTTGACTTTGCAACAGGTTTGTCAATTGCTGCATATCACAACCATCATTAGCGAATTGAATGCTATAGACGAGGTTCGTTTTATCGGGCGCAATATGAATTTTACATTCTTTAGCGCCGGCTTTTAAGAGACCTTCTATACTTTCTTTAAATAATTGAAACGATTCATACCGGAATTGCATGTCCAGGTTGAGCAGTTTTGTGTTATCATCAACCAGTAATTCGATGGCTGCATTAAACCGGTTGTTTAAACCATCAATGTATTCCCTGACCCTTGCGATGGCTTTCTGCATACTATCATTTTCAGGTGAAATGCTCCAGAACATATCGTCTACCGCATCTATAATTGTGCTGCTCTTATCTCTTATCTGCTCAATAAACTCCTTTGATTTTTCCGGTTCGTTATCCGCCTTCATTCTTGCCATTTCGCTCAATACATTGATTGTACTGAGATCGGTACTAAGCTGCTCCTGCAAACTTCCTGCTATGTTGCTGCGCATAGCCTGGATAGTTACTTTTCTTTTTATTCTTTCCCGGTCAAACCAATACAACAAAATCATTGCGCAAAGAATGATCAACGAATAAAACCACCACGTGCGCCAGAAAGGCGGATTGATTTTAATAAAAAGTTTCGTGTCTGCTTCTTTATTTTGACCATCTGCGTTCAGGATTTTGAAGTGCAACGTATATTCACCCGAAGGGAGATAAGAATAAATCGCCTGGTTTGTCTGGTCAGCCGTTTTCCAATCTTTATCCAGTCCATCCAGTTTATATTGAAAAAGAAATGCACCGCTGTATCTTAATGACGAAAATTCTACTGCTATTGAATTATTATTAGCGCCAAGATCCAATCGTTTTATTCCTGTCAGCGAATCGGGCCGAATAGATTGATTCATCACTTTTATATCGGTAATTGTAACATCGGGAAATGAAGTCGAAGGCATTAATAATTTTGGATCAAATACCGAGAATTGAGCCGATGACCCGAACAGCATGCGTCCATCCGGCAAAACAAAGGATGACGAAAGAACAAAGTAATCATTGGCGATGCCATCATCCCGGTTGAAGCGAAGAAAAGCTTTTGTATGAATATTTATTTTATACAGCGCACTGGTAGTAGATACCCATAAATTTCCATTGCTATCTTTTTCAATAGATGAAATTGTTCCTGATGTAGATTCAGCGTTTCCCAACGGAAGTATTGTCTTTGTATTCCTGTTATAGATCAAAAGCCGTGTCGATGTTCCGATAATCATTAAACTGTCGTTGTATTCTAAAAATGCGAATACAGTTCCTTCGGGTATCCTTTCTTCAATTTTTGAATCTATATCGAAATGCTTTACAACCATGTCGGAGGATGCGTTCACAACATAAGCCCCTTCACCGGATGTACCTATCCAAACCAATCCTTTGCTATCGACTGTAATTACATTTATTCGCGAAGGCGGAATAGGGGTAAATTGCGACAACCCATCTTCAAATTTTGTTTTTCCTTTTGCAGCGTTCCATTTAAATACACCAAGCGTCTGCATACCCAGCCACAGATTGGAATTTTTGTCTTCCGCTATTTCCCGTACAGTTTCATTTTGTAATGCAGCAGGATTATAAAATATGGCAGCACCCTTGTGTTGATCATAAGAATAAATGCCCGGTTGTGCGCTCATCCAGATTGTGTTGCTGTCGTTCGCGTAACAGAAATCCCATACCGGCTTAACATTATTATCAGGAATGCCTTTTATAGAAAGCGGGATCTCATTGAAATTTTTATCATAACGGTAAAGGCCATCTCCCCACATGCCCACCAGTATCGTTTCATTTTTCGTTTCTATAAAAGCAATCGGGCTGCCGTCACCTTCCAATCCTGTTTTTCTGTCGATATGTGTAATGTTGGAAAAATATTCCGCCAGGGGATTGAACCGGAATATTCCGTTGTTACCCGTTCCCACCCATATATTCATTTCCTTATCCTCTGATAAGTTGTTGATAACACGAAAAGCAATCCCTCTTTCATTTACATATCCGTTAAAGACCGGCTCAAATAATTTTTCTTTTTCAAGATACCGGGCAAATACCTGGCTGCCTTTTACCCAGATAGTTCCGTCTTTTTGTTCAAAAAATCCCCTTGTTTCATAGTATGTTTTTATAATTGCGTGAAACGAATATTTGTTAAGAATAAATTCATTCATTTTTAGATCATAACAATAAACATAGGCTGTATTATTTTCCCAGCCATCAAACCAAACGCGGCCTTTTTTATCAAAATGCAAATTGCCGGGCGATGGAACATTGGCAAGCAAGGGCACCGCTATTTCATTTCCCGCATTATTTCCCTGGTAACTCAACAGGTTTTTTTCATGATCATATATTGCTATACCTCCTTCCTTCAGGGCCATCCAATATTTTTTTGTTCCCGGTTGCCGGGCAAGAGAGTTGATATGCAAACCAGGTGGTGCGGTAAAAAAATTATTACCGGCTGAAAAGATATTTTTTGATTCGTTCCATGACAGCAGTTCATTGCCTCCAAATAAAATAAACAGGTTGCCATCTTCATCCTGTATCATTTGTTTTACCCATGCACTCAATGCCACCTCATTTTTCGTTTGTACCATGGATTTATGAAAAACAAAACGCTTTTTATCGAATATGCCTGCTTCTCCATTGACCATCAGTAACCATAAATTATTTTTTTTGTCCAGCATCATCTGCACGATCGTGTTCGACGGTATGCTGCTTTCATCGCCTTCTTTGTGCCGGAATGTTTTATAGCGAATGCCATCAAAGCGTTGCAGGCCATCGGTTGTTGCGATCCATATATAGCCTTCTTCATCCTGGATCACGCTGTTTACCTGGTTCGAAACAAGTCCTGACGAACCGGTGTAATGTGTAAACGTATATTGCCGGGGCTTCTGAGCCTGCAATAAGCAGGTCATTAATGACAGCAGTATAGTAATAATGATTGGTTTTAAGATCGGCATGGCGGCTACAAAACTAATCAAATGCTGTTGCCGGCAGGTCCGGTTCATCCATCTGTTTCTTCAATTCATTGATTGATTTAAGCTGTTCATCCGTTTTGCTCTTTTTGGTTAGATAGAAATTTACCTTGCGTAAACCATCTAAACGTTGATGATCATCCTATCTTTCCATTTTTTTCCTTTCTTTGCCTATGGCAACAGACAATAAGCTTATTATCATTACAGCACCTTCCGGTGCCGGTAAAACTTCCATTACAAGACATTTATTAAATACGTTTCCTGATCGTCTCAGCTTTTCTGTGTCTGCAGCTACGCGCAGGCCGCGTGCAAACGAAAAGAACGGAAGAGATTATTACTTCATCACACAGGATGAGTTTAAAGAAAAGATACAAAACGGCGAATTTATAGAATGGGAAATGGTGTACGAAGGCAAATACTACGGCACATTGAAAAGTGAATTGCAAAAAAGCTGGAGTGAAAATAAAGTACCGCTTTTGGATATCGACGTTAAAGGCGCCATTCATGTAAAACAGCAATTTTCATCCTCAAGCCTTTCCCTTTTTATAGAACCGCCTTCTATCGATGAGTTGAAAAACAGGCTTTTGTCACGCGGTACTGAAACAATTGAAAGCCTGCAGGCAAGAGTAAATAAAGCGTCGTATGAATTATCGTTCAAGGACCATTTTAACTATAATATTTTAAACGATGAACTTCAAAGAGCCTTCCGCGAAGCAGAACAATTAGTCAGGCAATTCCTTGATTCAAAATAAGAGACAGGAACATTCCCACCGCGTAAAGAGTGCTTATCTTTACTGTCCCATGATAGATTTGAAGACAACGATATGGTTCATTGTCACGCTGTTGCTGATGGGTTTTTTTGCGGGTATTGAAATGGCGTTTTACGGTGCCAACCGGCTGGCTATTGAGTTAAGAAAAAAACAAGGCGGCACGACCGGGCAATTGCTGAGTGAGTTTACAGAATCGCCTGTCCGGTTTCTCGGAACTACACTTATCGGGTTTAATATTTTTCTTGTTTTTTTCAGCCTGCAGATCAGCAATGTGATGCGACCGCTCTGGGATTTCTGGCGTGTGGGTGCCAATTCGATCCGGCTGATTGTTGAAATCATTATTTCAACGTTTATCGTTCTTGTATTCGCAGAGCTTATACCACGTGCCATCTTCCGCGCAAGAAGCAATGCATTGCTGGGGGGCTTATCAAGAATCGTTGATTTCTTTTACCAGATGTTTCATCCGATAGCATCGGGCCTTATCAAACTGTCTGAATGGGTGCTGAAATACATTTTTAATATTCGTGTAGACGAACATAAGCAGGCACTGGCACGTACTGACCTCGAAAATCTTTTTCAGCAGTCAAAAGATGACCAGGAAGAAAAACATGATCTGAATACGGAACTGTTTGAAAATGCATTGGAATTGCCCAAAATCAGGATCCGGCAAAGTCTTGTACCGCGAAAAGAAATAACCGGTGTGGACATACGGTCAACAGTAACCGAATTGAAAAATAAATTTATTGAAACAAAACTGAGTCGCTTACTGATCTTTGATAATAATATTGATCACATACTCGGTTATGTACATCATCTTGATTTATTTAAAAACCCCGAAACCATCCAGGCTGTTTTATTACCGATTCCCGCAGTGCCGGAGAGTATGAATGTGACTGATCTTATCAGTAAGTTTACCACAGAACGAAAAAGCATTGCCTGGGTTGTGGATGAGTTTGGAGGAACGGCCGGCATCATTACCATGGAAGACTTGCTTGAAGAAATTTTTGGAGAAATACAGGATGAATACGACATAGAAGAATTTGTCGAGAAACAAATTTCTGAGAATGAGTATATTTTTTCCGGTCGGCTTGAGGTAGACTATCTGAATGAAAAGTACAAGTTTGACTTTCCCAATACAGGATCGGAAACATTGTCGGGCTACATCATTAACTTTCACGAAACTATTCCGCGGCAAAAAGAAAGAATTATCATAGACGATTACGAATTTGACGTGCTCAGCGTAACCGATACAAGGATCGAGACGGTAAAATTAAAAGTATTGAAATAACAGGATGACCTGCTTTTTATCGTTGAGAAAGATTCTGAAATCTTAATTTTCAGATCGGAAATAGTAAACCCTTCCTATCCTTAAAATGATGCACTCATCCATATCACATTTCATTCTGAAATCTTTTACACTATATTTATTTTTATCTAAATACAGTATATGAAAAATAAGGCCCTGTTCGTATTGCTTTGTGCGGTTGTAACTGTTCATGTCACGCAGGCACAGAATAAAAAGACAACGATTTCCTTTGCGCCGGTGACTGATACAATGAAATTAAAACGAACATTAAGTATCAATGATAAAATAAAAGGCAGCCATAAGGTAGATGGCTTGTTTACGCTGTACCAGGATACTACTACTGGAAACCTGCAGATGTATGTAAAAAAAGATCAGCTGGATAAAGAATTTCTGTACCAGAGTTTTTCATTGAACGGGCCGGTTTCGCTTTTTTTAAACCAAAGCATGTACCGCGCCAACTTCCTCTTCAGAATATCAAAGACCTTCGATAAACTTGAATTCACGAGAGTGAACACGCTGTATTATTATGATCCGGCAAGTCCCATGAGCCGCACAAAGAATACAGACAAGCCGGATGCTGTATTTTATTCTGATAAAGTAAACGCAGAAGATTCTACCGGGTATCTTGTAAACGTTGATCCATTATTCATCAGCGAAAAAATGGATCCTGTAAAACCGGTAACAACGCCCAGTTTTTTTACACCGCTTACGTTTAATCTTGGCAGTTTAAATACGTCGAAGTCGCGATATTTCCAATTGCGTTCATTTCCTTCCAATACGGATATATTGGTCGACATGGCATACGATAATCCGGGTGCTGCTGTCGGCGGACCGGATATTACAGACCCGCGCTATGTCCGCGTACGGGTACAACATTCATTTATAGAAGTAACGGCAAATGATTTCAGGCCAAGAAAGGATGATGCCCGTGTGGGTTATTTCACACAGCAAACAACAGATCAGACTAGCACCAGCCCTGTGCCTTATAAAGACAAGATCAATCGCTGGTTTTTAAAGAAAAAAGATTCTGCTGCTGCCATCAGCGAACCGGTTGAACCCATTGTTTTCTGGATTGAAAACACGACACCGGTTGAATACAGGCAAACAATTTTAGATGCAGGAATGAAATGGAATGAGGCATTTGAAAAGGCAGGTTTTAAAAATGCCATCCAAATGAAAATAATGCCCGATACCGCCAGCTGGGACCCGTCGGATATTCATTATAACGTTATTCGCTGGGTAGCATCTGCACAACCCGCGTATGGCGCAATCGGGTTGAGTTTTGTAAATCCAAAATCAGGGCAGATTCTCGGCGCTGATATTGTTATCGAATGGGCTACTGGTTCTTTTACTCCTGTAATTGATCAATTGTATAATAATGCACCGGCACCGATGAAATTTCCTTTTACGGATAATAATACCATCGACAACAGCAATTATTACAACAATTGCAACCTGGCCAGGGAAATGAAGTCGCAATTTGTTTCAGCATTAACAGAGCTTGAAATAGCGGGTGCAGCGCCGGAAGAGATAAGGGAAATGCATAAAGAGTTTCTTACTTACCTGATTATGCACGAAATGGGTCATACACTTGGTTTGAATCACAATATGAAGTCGAGCCAGATGTTATCACCTGCGGACGTGAACAATAAAGAAATAACAAGAAAGATAGGAATGCTCGGATCGGTGATGGATTACCCTGCGGTGAACATAGCATTGGATAAAACCAAACAGGGAGATTTTTACACAACAAAAGCAGGTCCCTATGATTTATGGGCTATCGAATATGGATATACTCCACTCGGTGAATCAGAAGAAGAAGCCGGTTTGAAAAAAATTCTTTCCCGCAGTAGTGACCCGAAACTGGCATTTGGAAATGATGGCGACGATATGCGTATACCCGGCAAAGGAATGGACCCGAGGGTAAATGTTTTTGACCTGACCAATGATGCTGTTTCCTATGCCGAAGATCGTTTGAAGCTGATCAACGGACTTATGGGAAAACTAAAAGAAAAATATGTAAAGCCGGGAAATTCATATGCAGAAATACGTTCCCGTTATGGTTATCTCAATAATCAGCGGGTGCAAATGATCGGCGCCGTTAGTCGCTATATTGGAGGTGTATACATTGACAGGAGTTATCCTGAGCAGGAACCTGCCTCAAAACCTTATACACCAGTTCCAATCGCTACGCAAAAGAAAGCAATGGCATTATTGGCAAAATACGTTTTTGCACCCACTGCATTCGATGCCGATTCGCCGGTATTTCCGTATCTGCAGGTGCAGCGTCGCGGGTTCAATCAGAATATTGCAGGCGATGATTATCGTATAACAACCGGTGTGTTGAACAACCAGATGTCGGCAATTGCCCACATATTGAATCCAGCCACCTTGCAACGTATTACCAATAGCCGTCTTTATGGTAATCAATATAGTGTGGCCGATGTGATGAGCGACCTCGTAAAAGCGATATTCGATGCAGACCTTAAAGGGAACGTAAACGTATACCGGCAATACCTGCAGACCACTTTCGTGCAGGTAGCAACGGGCATTCTCGATCCAAAATTTCCGGGCTATGATGATATAGCCCGGGCAGCTTCTTTATATACGCTCAAAAAAATAAAAGCTGAATTGGCAGCTGCTGTTTCTATCAACGAAGAAACAAAGGCACACCGGGCAAACCTTCTTTTCCTGATAAACAATGCGTTGGAAAATAAATAAGGTAGACACAATGGGTTAAAATACCGGCAGCAACGCTGCGACGGAGCAGGTTTTTATAATCTGTTATAATAAATGCCCAGTGCGATTTACTAGACCGATCCGTAATTATCTTTGCCCCTCTTTAACAGATACCATGGCATTATTGGATTTTTTTAGTAAGCGGAATAAAGACACAGGTGCAGAAATGTCTTTTATAGATCACCTGGAGGAATTGCGCTGGCATATTGTGCGTTCGGTAATAGCGGTTCTCGTTGGTGCGATAGCTATTTTCATTTACGTTGGAAGTATCGTAGACAAAGTTATACTGGGTCCAGCACACCAGGATTTCGTTACGTATGGCATTCTATGTAACGTAAGCCGATTCCTGCATCTGGGAGATTCTCTTTGCATTAATAACGTCAAGGTCAGTTTTTTAAGCAACGCGATGACAGAACAGTTCATGTCTTCATTTACCATTGCGTTTGTCGGCGGTTTTATCATTGCGTTTCCATATGTTTTCTGGGAGTTCTGGAAATTTGTAAGACCTGCATTAAATGAAAAAGAATTAAAAAGAACAAGAGGCGTCATTTTCTGGGTATCAGTTTTATTTTTCCTGGGCGTATTATTTGGTTATTATGTTCTTACTCCATTCATGGTTAATTTTTATTTTTCGTATTCGCTCAGTCCGATGATTGAAATAAAACCAACCTTTGGTGATTATCTTGAAAATCTTATTTATACTACTGTCGGTATTGGTATATTGTTCCAGATGCCATTGCTGGTGATGGTATTGGCTAAAATCGGAATCATTACCGGAACATTTTTGAGGAAATACCGTCGTCATGCTTTTGTTATTATCCTGATTGCAGCGGCGATTATTACACCATCAACAGATCCATTCAGTCTTACGTTGGTTACTATTCCATTGTACCTGTTATTTGAAGCCAGTATTGTGCTTGCTTCAAGAGTGGAAAAGGACAGGAAAAAAGTTGAAGAAAAGGAATGGAGTTAACGTAGAAACACTTTATCCACCACCGCTTTAGATCAGCATTAATTAGCCTTTTGCAGAAGGTCAAACTCGTTACCTTTGCGATAGCTCTTTATTGCGGAATTTTTAATTTAACTGTTATGAAATCTGACTTTGATCTTACGAAACCTGTTGCAATTGGAAGCGATCATGCGGGGTTTAACTATAAAGAAGAAATAATTTCTTTTATTGAAGGCAAAGGTCTTTCTTATAAAGATTTTGGTACGTATTCAAAAGATTCTGCTGATTATCCCGACTATGCGCACCCGGTAGCGAAAGCTGTTGAAAACGGGGATGCATCTTTTGGTATCCTCGTTTGCGGCAGCGGCAATGGCGTAGCTATTACGGCGAATAAACACCAGGGTATTCGTGCGGCTATTTGCTGGGGCGAAGAGCTGGCCAAACTGGCACGGGAACACAACAATGCAAATGTTCTTTGTATTCCCTCGCGCTTTGTTCGGGAAGACGATGCTGAAAAAATGGTTGCCACATTCGTATCAACTGCGTTTGAAGGTGGCCGTCATGAAAAAAGGGTTGAAAAAATTGCATGCAGTTAATGTGATGCGTACATCGGCAATTTCCCACTAAGGCACAACGATTACAAAGTCGGTTGTGCATCTATCCGGATAACTATCGGGATTACGGCCTATAGATGCAGTGTCATTTTGTCCCTGATTAAACACAGGTATCTCTTACCATTTATAAAACTTTTTTTCGTTCTAAACTCAGTTCTGCTAAGTTTGAGGGATTATTATTTATTAAAATTACCAGCAATTACATGAAGAGAATATTTGTCGTCTTGCTTTTAATGCCTGTGCTCGCGGTAGAGGCGCAGAAAAAAGCCAATCCCTCCACATTTGCAAAAACAATTACTGTTGATGACTTAAAGAAGCATCTCTATACTATTGCCAGTAAGGAGATGGAGGGAAGAGGTACACCTTCGCCGGGACTTGACCGTGCCGCAGCCTATATCGAAAATCATTTTCGTTCACTTGGTCTTACCGCCGGCAACAATGGAAGTTTTCTGCAAACTTATCCACTGTATAAAGACTCCGCAACAAATGCTTCACTTTCGGTAAATGAAACCGCTTATGAAATAAATAAGGATTACCAGCCCAGCACTTTATTTAATTATACAGCAAATATGCGTTTTTCCGAAGCCGTGTTTGCAGGCTTTGGCATCGTTGACAGTGCGATTGATGATTATAAAGACCTGGATGTTGCAGGCAAACTTGTTGTGATACTTGACGGCGCACCTGCCGATTATAAATCTTCTGTTACAGGTCTGCGATCGCCTGCTTACTGGTACACAAAGTATGGTGTGGCACAAAAGAAAGGTGCGGCGGCAATCATACTTGTTTCCAAAGATTTCCCGAGAAAGACACCGTTGACAACGAGCCAATACAAAATGCACAGTTATCAGAAAACGTTACAACCAAACCTGTTTACAGTCTCCGCGGCTGTTGTAGAAAATATACTCGGTGAGGAAGGGAAAAACATTTTTGATAAAATGAAAACATCTTCGGTTTCAAAAAAAACATATACTGCCGATATTGAATTAGGTTATTCAAAGGTTACGTCCATTGCCCACGCATCAAATGTGATCGGAGTATTGGAAGGAACCGATCTCAAAGATGAATATGTTTTTATAACAGGACATTATGATCATTTGGGGAAACGCGATACTGTTATTTATTACGGTGCTGATGATGATGGCAGTGGTACGACGAGTGTATTGGAACTGGCAAGTGCTTTTGCAAAAGCAAAGGCTGCCGGCAAAGGCCCGCGTCGCAGCATTGTGTTTATGACAGTAAGCGGTGAAGAGAAGGGATTATGGGGTTCTGAATATTATACAGATCACCCGGTATTTCCATTAAATAAAACAACAGTAGATCTGAATATTGATATGGTGGGGCGTATAGACGGTACAAGGAAGCAAGGCGATTCTACCAACTATGTATACGTAGTAGGCGATGATAAAGTGAGCAGTGACTTAAAAGTAATCAGTGAAGCAATAAATAAGAAATACGCCAAAGTGGAGCTTGATTATAAATTCAATGATCCCAAAGATCCGCAGCGCATTTATTTCCGCAGCGATCATTACAATTTTGCGAAGCATGGCGTGCCCATCATTTTTTATTATGATGGCATGCTTGATGCAGATTATCACAAGCCAACCGATACGCCTGATAAGATCAATTACGAGCTGATGGTGAAAAGAGATCGCCTTATCTTTCACACAGCCTGGGAGATGGCTAACCGCAATGACATGCTGAAACGCGACATCCCGCTGGAGGCGCCCAAAGGATTTTAAACGGGGAATAAAAAAATTATGAAGACAGTGTATGAATTATGCACTGTCTTTTATATTTTGTAAAAAACCCTGCATCATGACAACCGAAACTAACGATCATGGCCAGCAGCAAGACGTTATTGCTGACTATGCCAACGAACTGCAACAAATAGAAATGGAAGGTTATGAACGTGCTGTGCGAAAGGCGAGAAATGCATTGTTTTGGGCCGGCGGCCTTTACTTTTTTTGGGAAATGATTGGTATGATTCGTTCCGAAGGCGGCTTTAATCTTACCTGGTTTATTATTGCTGTTGTGGAAGCAGGAATTTTTATTGCGCTTGCATTTTGGACAAAATCAAAACCCTATACAGCAGTTCTTACAGGGCTGATTTATTTTATCGGTTTAATCATTCTTTCCGCATTTGCCCTTGCGATGCAGGAAGGTTCATTAGGTATTTTCAAAGCATTATTCAGCGGTATAATTTTAAAGGTTATTATTATTGTCAACCTCGTATTGCCGATAAAGGACGCAAAGGCTTTGCAGGAAGCAAAGAAAAACAGAATAAAATATTAGTTGCCTTGTTACTGTTTCTTATTATTTAACTCCACTTTCAACCTGCATCGTTCGATATCCGCTTTATAATCTTTTATCTTTTCATCACTCAGTGTGGTGAGTATTGCGGTTTCATAATTCTTTATTGCTTCATCAAATCGAAGCTGCAGTTCATTCAATATGCCGCGCCTGGCGTGCACCCACGATTTTTCTATAGTCGAAATTTTGAGACATCTTTCCAGGTGCTTTTCCAGTTCTTTATACCGTTCCATATCCGTCAGCAATACGGCATAGTGAAAATAAGGATGTGGATACAACGGGTTTACTTTCATAGCAGCGAGAAAATGATTTTCCGCTTTTTCCATATCATCAAACTGGTTCTTCAGCAACCAACCCATTGAATTGTGTGCAGGGGCATAGTTGGGTTCTTCATATAATATAGACTCATATTTTTTATATGCCTCTACATAGGCGTTGTTCTTTATATCCGCTTCAGCTTCGAGATACAACTCTTCAATGTTCATGTTCATAATTTTTTACCAACCTAATATCCATGCAAAAATGAGTGGTGCCACAATGGTCGCATCACTTTCAACAATATATTTCGGTGTATTCACATCCAGTTTACCCCATGTTATCTTTTCGTTGGGTACAGCGCCTGAATAAGAACCGTATGATGTGGTTGAATCGCTGATCTGGCAGAAATAGCTCCAGAACGGAACATCGTGCCATTCAAGGTCCTGGTACATCATCGGTACTACGCAGATCGGAAAGTCACCGGCAATACCGCCACCGATCTGGAAAAACCCAACTCCCTTGCCGGAAGAATTTTTCCTGTACCAATCGGTGAGCCACACCATATACTCGATACCGCTCTTCACCGTTGATGCTTTTAATTCACCTTTTACAACATAACTGGCAAAAATATTTCCGGTTGTGCTATCCTCCCAACCGGGCACCACGATCGGTATGTTTTTTTCCGCTGCGGCGACGATCCAGCTATCTTTTGGATCTATTTCATAATACTGTTTCAGATCACCGCTCAATACCACTTTATATAAAAATTCATGCGGAAAGTAACGTTCGCCATTTGTTTCAGCATCTTTCCATTGTTTCACCAGGTGTTTTTGTAAACGCCTGAAGGCTTCTTCTTCCGGTATGCACGTATCGGTAACCCGGTTATAATGATTTTCCAGCAGGTCCCACTCATCCTGTGGGGTAAGATCGCGGTAGTTCGGCACGCGTTTATAATGCGAGTGTGCTACCAGGTTCATTACATCTTCTTCAAGGTTGGCTCCCGTACAACTGATGATATCTACCTTGCCCTGCCTGATCATTTCTGCGAAAGAAATGCCCAATTCACCGGTACTCATAGCCCCGGCAAGCGTCACCATCATTTTACCACCTTCAAGCAAATGTGTCTCATAGCCTTTTGCGGCATCTACAAGCGCTGCGGCATTGAAGTGCCTGTAATGATGCAGGATAAATTGAGAAACAGGACCTTTATTCATTTTGTAGCGTGTTTTGTAAAACCGCCTTCAGATCATCCCGCATCAGGCGGGAGTGAGACAATGCGGGAGAGCCGCAAAAATAAACGTTTTAAAAATAAAAAAAGCCCCTGCTGCAACCAGGGGCTTCACATTTCCGGACCGGAAGTCCAAAATTACTTTTTAATCTTTTCCAATACAGTTACATCACCTAACGATGTTGCGTTTAATTTTATCTTCCTGTTATCTTTTTCCAGCCAGATGCGATAAGATGTACCTTCTGTGTTCGTGATTTCGAGAATGCTCATGACAGATGCTTCATCATAATTCTTGTTGAATTCATGAATAACAGATAAAGGCAATTGGGCGAATAAAAGATTGCGGGCAGAACCAACAAACTCTCCATCTTTTGTATAATATGCTTCAGTAAGCATATCAGAAATGGTGAACCTGGCTTTCAGGTAATCACCTTCTTCACGCCATTGTACATTTTTTGCGAATGTAAAATCCTTACCAAAAGAACTTAAAACTTTTTCGTTGACTTTCAATTCATCTGTTGCAAATGCAGAAGTAACGCCGATGGCCATTAACATAGAAAGGCCTAAGATTATTTTTTTCATGACTATTTGTGTTTAAAGGTTAATGTTATTAGTACGCGATTAATGAATTTATGTTACACCGTTTATCATTGTTATTGATTAACGGTAGCTGTTGTTAAAATAATTAACGATCTGATTTAAAAGAGCTGGTGTTTTTTGTAAATGTTTGGAAAGAAACCCGGAAACTGTCCTCAAACTACTTGCCGTTTGTTCCCGGGTTATTTTTACCACACACGTACCAGTTTAGAAAAACCGGTGATTCAGTTTATATTTTTCTATCTTTTTTGTAAGTGCTCCAGTCGCTGCCGTTTGCAGATGTCAGCACGACTTTCTTATCTCCATTTTCTAATGTTACATAGTAACTGGTTCCGTTGTTTTTTGCTACTTCAAACAGGTCGGAGATCCAGTAACCGCTGTAATTTTTTTTCAAATTTGCCTGCAGGCTTACCGGTAGCTGGGCTGTTGAAATGTTGCGGGTAAGACCCATCAACTCACCATCGGCATTGTAATAGGCGGATACTTTTACACCATTCATATCGAACGATGCCCGAAAGTAGTCACCGGTTGCTGTCCATTCTACTTCCTGTGCACTGGTGAATTCGGTATTAAAGGCATTTAATACTTTAGGACTTACTTTTTCATCATTTGCAAATGCGCTGAGCGAAACAAACATGGCCGCTGCTATAATCATCTTTTTCATATCAATTATTTTTTTAAAGGTTTTAATTAAGTTTCTTATAATCTGTATGACGAAACAAAACTATATCAGGTTACACCGCTTCGCAAGTGTTTTATGACTAATGGTGAGCTATGTTAAACGCAGTTAACAGACGTATCAAAATGCTAACCGTTCAGCATTTTAAATCACCATTTGGCCCGTTAGCGTACGCATTTGATACACCACTCGTCCTCTTGTGATACATCAAAATTTTTCCGGTTCTTTTGGAAATAGTTTTTTCTGCCTGTTCAGTTTTGATACACTTGTAACAGTTCCGTCGTTATTTTTCACCCTGCGATGGAGCTTTTCCTATTGTTTATTCTATAAAGAATTGTTAACGGCACAGCTGTATTATGGGTAAATACTATCTTTCAGATAATGCCTTAATTCGGTACAGTGAATTACCTCGCACACGCATATCTTTCGTTTGGTCATCCTGAAATTACAGTGGGTAATCTCATCAGTGACTTTGTAAAAGGAAAAAAGAAATTTGATTATCCTGAAGGTATTCAACGGGGAATAATTTTACACAGAAATATAGATTCGTTTACAGATGACAGTGAGGCGACTAAAAAGGCAAAAGAGATTTTCAGGCCAGCTTATCGTCTTTACAGTGGCGCGCTTGTTGATGTAGCCTACGATCATTTTTTAGCCACAGACAGTAAAGAATTCACTACGGAATCGTTGTTCCGGTTTTCACAAGATTTTTATGCAGTCATGGATAAATATATTGACCATTTCCCGGATCGTTTTGCGGCCATGTACCCGTACATGAAAACCCACAACTGGCTTTTCGGTTATCATACAAAAGAAGGCATAGAGCGAAGTTTCCGGGGGCTTGTCCGGCGTTCTGTTTATATGACGGAGAGTAATACTGCTTTTATGTTGTTCCAGCAGTATTATGAGGAATTGAGAGCCTGTTATGATGAGTTGATCCCGGCCATAAAAATTTTCGCAAAGCAACGGATATCGGAACTGATGGCGTCATAATCAGAAAGGCTATTTTTGCGGCCTGAACCCTTTTTTATGCGTAAATCAGCAGTCACCGCAGTTTTATTATTATTAATTCTGAAAGGTTTCGCACAGTCCGATTCTGTCTCCATACCGGCTTTGGATAAATCACCCATGGACATGAGCTACTACCCGGTAGATTACCCGGTGCTTAAAATAAGTGATAAAGTGCCCGACACCCCGGTGGCAAGGGTTATCTATGGACGACCGCAAAAAAGCGGCCGGCCGATCTTCGGAAATCTTGTAGAATATGGCGAAGTATGGCGATTGGGTGCCAATGAGGCCACCGAAATAGAATTTTATAGAGACGTGACGATTAACAATAAAAAAATAAAAAAGGGCCGTTATACTTTGTACGGCATACCCGAAGCCAGCATCTGGACGTTAATTATTAATAAGGACACGGACACCTGGGGTGCTTTTAAATATAATATGAAGAATGATATTCTTCGCGTGCCCGTTTCAGTGACAGCGGTAAAAGAGGCGATAGAAACGTTATCCATCACCTTTGAAAAAGCAAAATCGGGATGTAACCTGCTTATTATGTGGGATACGGCTAAGGTCGTATTGCCTATACTTTTTAAATGATTGTATGTATACCATGAAATTTTTGACCGTAACGTTTGTTTGCATCGCGCTGTATTCCTGTTCCGGTAAAAGCAAAAAAAATGACAAGCCACGGCTTCCACTCCAGGATACAGTTATTGCGCAGGCGGAATCGCGCATCAATCCATTCTCCCCGATAGATGTTTCACCCATGGACATGAGCTACTACCCGGTTGACTATCCAAAGCTTAAAATGACAAACACAACGGTTGAACCATTAATTGCAAGAATCATCTACAGCAGGCCTCACTTGCAGGGAAGAGAGCTATTCCATGGATTGCTGAATTATAATCAACCGTGGCGTCTCGGTGCCAATGAAGCGACAGAACTCGACCTTTTTAGAGATGTAACGATCCAGGGAAAAAAAGTGATGGAAGGGCGATATATTTTGTATTGCATTCCTCAGGCTGATAAATGGACAATGGTTTTTAATAAAAATATTGATACGTGGGGCCTCAAACCCGATCCCGCGAAAGATACTTATCGTTTTGACATACCTATAACGCAGACAGATAACCGCATCGAATTTTTTACGATGGTTTTTCAAAAAGCAAACGGCGGTGCTAACCTGTTAATGGCCTGGGATAACGTGGAGGCGAGGCTTCTTTTTAATTTCTGACAACAACCTGATCTGGTTAGCTCAATCTATCTTTTCTGTAAACCCGCCATGCAGCATGTAATAATTTAGGATATTTACACTATGTGTGGTATCGCCGGAATTATACAACCTTTCAATGGTTCTTACAACCAGGATAGGGTAAAAAAAATGACGGATGCTCTCGCTCACCGCGGGCCTGACGGTGATGGTTATTGGCAGAATGCAGATGCAACGGTTTTATTGGGTCATCGCCGCCTGTCTATTATTGATCTTTCCGCGGCCGCTGCACAACCCATGCATTTTGCGGAACGATATACCATTGTGTACAACGGCGAAATTTATAATTACATAGAATTAAGGGAAGAACTTGCAAAAAAGGGTTATCAATTTCGTACACAATCAGACACAGAGGTAATATTGGCTTCCTACGATCATTATGGATCGGAATGCGCGGATCACCTGGAGGGTATGTTTGCTTTTGCCCTCTGGGATGAAAAGGATAAAGAACTTTTCGCCGTGAGAGACAGGTTTGGCGAAAAGCCGTTCTTTTATTCTTTTATTGATGGACATTTTGTATTTGCCTCCGAAATAAAAGCGTTGTGGGCTGCCGGTATTGAAAGAAAGCCGAACCTGAAAATGCTTTTCAATTTTATCACGATTGGCTATACCGATAATCCTTCTCAACCTTCTGAAACTTTTTTTTACGACGTTGATAAATTACCTGCCGCTTCCTGCCTTTATTTCAAGCCCTTGAAAAAAGAATTAATCATCGAAAAATATTGGGACATAGATATCGATGAACCGGAAATAAAGATCTCTGCACCAGATGCAATCAACCAGTTTAATTTTTTACTCACCCGATCCGTAAAAAAAAGATTCAGAAGTGATGTGGCTGTTGGTACCAGTTTAAGTGGCGGCCTCGACAGTTCTTCAATTGTTGCAATAAGTCATGAATTGAATGAATCAAGCAATAGTCATAAATGTTTTACTGCCGTTTTCCCCGGTTTTGAAAAAGATGAATTGAAGTATTCAACGCAGGTTGCCACCCATTTCGGATTACAGCATCATCTGGTGAACATGTCTGCAAATGAAATGGCTGATGACATGGAGAAATTAATGCAGCACCAGGAAGAGCCATTCGGGTCGGCAAGTGCATATGCACAATACAGGGTTTATAAACTGGCTAAAGAGAATAATATAAAGTCATTACTGGATGGACAAGGGGCCGATGAAATTCTTGCGGGCTATCCTAAGTATTATAAGTGGTATTGGCAGGAATTGTTTCGTGAAAGAAAATTGTGGCGTAGCGGAGAATTGAAATATGCAAAGCAAAACGGCGTCGCCGAAACGTTCGGTCTCGTCAATATTATTGCTTCTCTCTTTCCGGATATGGCAACGGTTGTTCTCGAGAAAAGGTACCTGTTGAAAGCTTTGCAGCATGAAAACCTGACAAGGGAATTTATTCACGCACAAAGCGGGGAGGCTTATTATACTACGCCTGAACTGTCGGACCTGAATGGAGCGCTTTACTTTAATACCTGTATCCATGGCCTTGAAGAATTGCTCCGTTATGCGGACCGTAACTCCATGGCTCATGGTTGTGAAGTACGATTACCATTTTTGGACCACACACTGGTAGAATTTATTTTCTCCTTACCATCCTCTCTTAAAATAAATGAGGGTTGGACGAAGTGGTTGCTCAGGAAATCTGTAAATGATAAATTACCGGCCGATATCGTATGGAGGAAAAATAAAGTGGGGTTTGAACCACCACAACAGGCATGGATGGAAAATAAACACGTAATTGAGCTAATAATGGAAGCCCGCAAAAAATTAATCGATGAGAAAATTGTCAAGCCGGACATTCTGAATAAACCGGTGAGGGCAACTTCTTCTTATTCTGACGAAAATTATGATTGGCGCTATCTTATGGCCGGGCTTTACCTCAAATGAAAAACCGCCTCGCATTTCGCGACGGCGGTTTGTTACGATTGGTTCACCACTACTGCAAAGTTCAAATATTATTCACCATCAGCTCTTTTGAATTTATCAGTTTGCTGAAGGTTTCCGAATGCATCAGATTTTACGGTATACCAGTTATTATCATCTCGCAGGGTAACGAAATAAGTCAATTCTTCATCGGACGAAACTTCAGTTACGCCAAAAATGGTTTTACCTGAATATTTACGTTTGATTTTGGAGACAATCGCTGGTGGCAATTGCTTTTCAAAATAATAACGGATGGTACTAAGCAGATTACCCTGGTCGTCGTACCGGGCCCTGATATTTACTTCACCCTGCCAGAAATTTACCTGGTATGCATGATCTCTTTCCTGCCATACCACATCTTCGGCATAAGTAAAGGTTTCTTTAAAAGCTTTTAATACTTTCTCGTTGATCTCGGGAACATTGGCAGCCTGCGACGTAAAGGCTGCGAATAACAGTGATGCAAATACTATTTTTTTCATGGCAAATGGCTTTATGAGATGGTCAATTGAATAACAATTCTAAGTTAGACGGACCTTTTACATAAATCAAGCGATTATCTATTATTGGTATCTGACCTGGTAAAAGAAAAAGTATATAAGAAATCAATAAGATGACTGAACCATGTAAAAAGGGATTTGGAAAAATATTTTGGCAGCATGAATCATGATTTCAATTCCATTTATCAACATGGTTAAGCATTTGTTAAACAGGCGGTCACAAGGATGAATGGTAAATACATAACCTCTTTGCAAATGTTATTAAACAATTAGCAGGGATTCTACATCTTTGCACCGCTAATATGCTTTCCTTTTCAATATATAATAAATGAAACCCGCAACTAAGTTTATTCATGCCGGCGCAACACCTGATCCTTCAACCGGGGCCATTATGGTGCCGATATATCAAACGTCAACCTACGTGCAGGAAGCTCCTGAAGTGCATAAAGGCTATGATTATTCAAGAGCCGGCAACCCGACCCGCACAGCCCTGGAGGAAGCGCTTGCAGTTATTGAAAACGGGAAATATGGTCTTGCTTTTGGAAGTGGTGTGGCGGCGACAGATGCAGTAATTAAATTGCTGAAACCCGGTGATGAAGTAATAGCAGGCAATGATATGTATGGAGGGACGTATCGCTTATTCAGCAAAGTGTTTGACAAATTCGGTATCCGGTTTCATTATATTGACATGCATGATGCGGGTAATGTAGAAAAATATCTGAACGCGAACACAAGGCTGGTGTGGCTGGAAACACCAACGAATCCATTGATGAACATTGTAGATATTGAAGCGGTGGTAAGTATTGCCAAAGGCAAAAACATTCTTGTTTGCGTTGATAACACGTTTGCTTCGCCTTATCTTCAAAATCCCCTTGACCTGGGTGCCGATATCGTGATGCATTCAGTCACAAAATACCTTGGCGGGCATAGCGATGTAATTATGGGATCGCTTTCCATGAACGATAAAAAGTTAAGAGAAGACTTATATTTTTTGCAAAAAAGCTGTGGTGCCGTGCCGGGACCTATGGACTGTTTCCTGGTACTTCGTGGAATAAAAACATTGCACCTGCGCATGCAAAGGCATTGTGAAAATGGCGAGAAAATTGCACATTGGCTGCGTGACAACAAAAAAGTTGGAAAAGTATTCTGGCCGGGTTTTGAGGAACATCCAAATTATGCAATTGCAAAAAAGCAAATGAAAGGATTTGGCGGTATGATCAGTTTCGAATTGAAAGACAACAGCTTTGCGCACGCCAGGCGTGTACTTACCTCAACAAAATTGTTTTCCCTTGCCGAAAGCCTCGGCGGCGTAGAATCATTGATTAATCATCCAGCCTCGATGACCCATGCTTCCATACCAAGGGAAGAAAGAATAAAAAATGGTTTAAGTGATACATTGATCCGGTTGAGCGTGGGCGTGGAAGATGCCGACGACCTGATAGCAGACCTGGACCAGGCTATATAATATCACGTGCTGATTTATAAATAGTTAATTGGTTTGTGAACAGTACCTGTAAATCTTAAGCTTCACCGGAGCAATATTCATCTTTAAAACTCCGTTGTTCACGCGAAGACCGTTTTAATAATGTGGTACGGTCGTTGCATACTAAAATAAAAAAACCATACTCTATGACCATCCTGCTTTACATCGTCACAATTATTCTGATTCTCGGCTGGTCGCTCGGGTACTTCGTTTTTTCGGCAGGAAGCATTATTCATGCGTTGCTGATAATGGCGGTTATTACGATCCTGCTGAGTATAATACGAGGTAAAAAACCGGTATAGCCGACATGAATTAACTTTGCTGCTGATGAATGCAGCTAAGCTGAAAGATTTTCTCGATAACAAGGTTGATGAATATAATCAGCCTTTTTTTATTAAAGATGATCCCATTTCGATTCCTCACCTGTTTACCCAAAAACAGGATATAGAAATTGCAGGTTTTTTTGCGGCGACATTTGCCTGGGGCACAAGAAAGAGTATTATCAATTCATGTAAAAGGCTTTTCGACCTGATGAATAATGAACCGTATTCATTTATCAGCAATGAAAATAATTATCACGCTGAAAAGCTGAAACCATTTATGAAGTTTGCGCACCGTACCTTTAATACATCTGACCTGTTGGCGTTTTTTAATTTCCTTTATTATCATTATACGGTTAAAAAAGAAAAGTCGTTGGAAACAGCCTTTACAAAATGGATGAGGCCGGGCGATACGAACATGGAAAATGCGTTGAATGGCTTTTATAGTTATTTCTTTAATGAGGATATTGAGTTTGAAAAAAGAACGATGAAGCATGTAGCCGCGCCATTTAAAAAATCGGCATGCAAACGGCTGAACATGTTTCTGCGCTGGATGGTTCGTAATGATAAAAGGGGTGTTGATTTCGGCATCTGGAAAAAAATTTCTCCTGCTCAATTGGTATGTCCATTGGATGTGCATGTAGCAAGAGTAGCCAGGCATTTCGGGTTATTACATGAAAAACAAACAAACTGGAAAGCGGCGATTGAATTAACGGAAAGCCTGAAAGGGTTTGACCCGGTGGATCCGGTGAAATATGATTTCGCTTTATTTTCATTGGGTGCAATGGAAAAACATGGATGATAAAGAATTGATACGATCATTGAATACAGACCTGGCAATTGCATTGCCGGAAAATGAAAGTTTGGATAAACTTCGCCGTATACTTTCAGTTTATATCAATGAGCTGATTGAAAAAAATTTTCAGCAATTAATCAACCTTCTTTATCGGCTTGATGTAAGTGAGAATAAATTGAAGCAAATGCTGAATGATGTGAATGAGGATGCAGGTTTGGTTATTGCAGATTTGATTATTGAAAGGCAAACTCAAAAAATAGAAACGAGGAAACAATTTCAGCAAAAGCAGGGAAAAATAGATGAAGAGGAAATGTGGTAGGAAAAATCAAATGCTTATTTGTCTTTGTTAAACATTAATTCTCTTACCTTCTCTTTATCTTCTTTTTCTCTCTTAAGATCGAACATAGTACCGAAAACATGATCCCACAGCGTGCTGCTCACGCCAAATCCATTATGTTCGTTTTTGTAATGGTGCAAATGATGATTTCGCCATAATCCCTTCATCCATTTGAAAGGAGGATTCCAGGCGTGGATCGCATAATGCATGGTACCATACATGAGGTAGCCTATTATGAATCCAGGAAAGAACATAAATGTGTTTTGCTGCATAACCAGGTACATTAAACCGAAAATAGCAGAAGCAATAATGATACTGGGCACGGGAGGCATAAACAGGCGCTGCCTGTCTCTCGGGTAATGATGGTGGTTACCATGAAGTGTATATGAAAATTTTTGCAAATTCTTTTTCTCACTTACCAAATGAAAAATAAAACGGTGTGCGATGTATTCAAAAAAGCTCCAGAAAAACACGCCGCCCAAAAACGTAAGTGTAACACGTAATGCAGAATAACCCAGGCCTTGCGCACTATAATAAAGCATATACACAATAACCGGCAGGTACATTCCCCAGATCACCAACGGGTGCGTCTTCGTCAGCATTTCCAGGAAATCGTTTTTAAACAGCCGCGCCTGTCCTTTATTATGAATTTTCTCGAATTGCATGGGGCAAAGATAACCTGAAAACCGGTTCAGGACTTTTGATAAAAGATGATTTTAGCGGCGCTTTAAAAGTTCATTAACTGTTTGAAAGTTATAGCCTTTGTGTTTAAGATAAACCAGCAGTTCACCCAGGCGGTCATAAAACTTATCGGTTCTCGCGGGATCGGTGCCGATATGTACTAAAAGGATAAAGCCGTTGAGGCCCGCCGGGCTCACTTGCTCATAATCGATAATCGAATTGTAGATCACCCCACTGCTTTGATAATTTTTTAAACCAGGATAAGTGTAGTCCGTATTACTTTTTGTGCCGGGCGTGTAATTGATAAGCTGAAGTCCTAAACCCTTTGTCCAGCTGGCTATGCTATCGTTGTACCATTCATAAGGCGGTAAAAAATAAGATGCATCAGATGCAGCTACACCTAATTTTTTCAATTCAGCATAGCTCTGTTGAATATCATTTATGAATTGTTTTTTGCTTACCAGCAGGCTATCTCTTTTATCCCAATCGCAATACAGAAGATGTTTATCAGAATGCGATCCGAGATAATGTCCATCTTTTTTCAATTGTTGAATAACCGGTTTAAATGCCGCGTTACGGTAAAAATTACCGGTAAGAAAAAAGGAAGCTTTGACATGTTGAGTCCTCAGCGTTTTTTGAATACGGTTTCCGCCATCGCCAAATTCATCACCGGTAAATACCAATGCAATTTTCTTTTGTGTACTATCCCCGCGAATAATAGCTCCATGGTCATAAGAAAATTTGTTACGTGGCCACTTTCCGGAGGAGGTCTTTTCAGCTTCCTTTGCTGCGAGTAAATAAATCAATGACGCTGTACCGTCCATCGTCGGTTCGTTGGTGCAATAGTCACCAACATCGTCATGGTATACGATATAATCACTTTGAAACTCTGCATATTCATCGGGTTCATTTAATGCAAGACCTAATTGATTTTTATAAGTTATTGCATATACAGGCCCATCTACCAAACCACCGTCGATCGGGTAGTGATTTAAGTGCGTTAATGATGAATGCGGATCCACCGGCGTATCGCCCCATGACGGTAAGCCATACACGAAACTTGTGCCCCACGGATTACAGCCGAAAAGCCAATCAAAATTTGCCTGTTCCAGTTCTGAAAACGAATTGTCTTTGGTAAGTTGCCTGTACCAATAACACTGAATTGCAAAAGATGTTGCGAGGTTATTACTGCACCAGATAAAAGGAACGCCGCGATAAAAGGCATTTTGTTTTGCCTTGTTCCATACCAGTTCAATGCCCTTTTTATAATAGCTGATAACTGTATCTCTTCGTTTATCCTTCAGTTGTTTTGCCAGTTCATAATGTCCCACATTAATAAACGGATACCATTGATAATGTTTTGCTGAATCTTTTCCAAGCCACGGCGTAGTTGGTTCATCTTTTGCCCAATGATAGGCCTGGTCGAGAATACCGGGATCGGACGCCCGCCCTTCTGAAAGCATAAACTTCCTGTTTACAGCATACGGAGAATTATTATAACTATTCAATGCAGCCAAAGCGAGTTCCATATCATCCGTCCAGTTATCTTCTGCATAGATATAAGGAGACTTCACTGACGCTGTTTGACTGGCTCCTGACTTTTTCATACCAAACCAATAAGCCGTGGATGATTTATGGACGAGACTTTCCGCATAAGCCTTATTGCTTTTTGAAAAAACCTGGGCGCCCAATGCAAATGCACTGCTAAACTTACCGGCTGTGGAAGAGGTACCGGTTGTATTATTCATAAACTTTTGCCGTTGCTGTGGTTCGCCGCTTACAAAATAAACCGGTCGCTCAAATCCTTTTCCATAAAAGCTATCTTCCTTTGGCAGGCGCATTCCTGCATGATCCCTGTCATCAGCAACCTGGTTAAACATCCAATCGGGTCGCGGATGCATTTTCAATAACCAATCCAATCCCCATTTTGCTTCATCCAGCACATCTGCCATGCCATTGCTGCCGTCCAAACCGTTTGCCTGTTTTTCATCACTGAATACTCCGGGAAAATCCCGGTAAGCCATCAATAAGTGATAGGTTGCATTGGCGGATGTGGTGGAATATTGTAAATAATCGGTAGCATCATGCCAGCCGCCGACAACATCCATATATGTGCTGTCTTTGATCCCGGCTTTTTCGCCGTACAAAACATAACCATCGTGTGTATGGCAGCTATCTTTTAAAAAGGGATTGAAGCCGGAGCGTTGTTGCCGCATGTAACGAAGACAGAAATCTGCAGCGCCTTTATACACGCTGTCACCAATTTCAAACTCCGGCGATACTGTTTCACCTGCCTTTAAATAATATTTTCCGGGTTTTGTAAATGCTGAAAAATTTAAGCGATAGGTTTGTTTAAATGGTCCGTACGCACCAAACGGTTTTCCCGCCTCACCATTAAATACAATTTTTTTTGAAGCTGCATCGACTAACTGCCATGCCGATAGCAATCGGGAACCAACTGCCAACTCTTCCTTGCTGCACCACACCGCCACTTTGGTTCCATGATTGGTATAGCCTAGTTGATTTATCCTGATCCATGCACCAGGCTTGTATTGTTTGTTAACATTTGTGAACGATAGAAGAAAAAATAAAATCAGCAAGCGGTACATAAGCATTCTTTACAGGCAAAAGTTATAAAAGTTTACGGGAAAAATTTGGTTTATTTAATCAAAATAAATTGCGTGTAAATAAAAAAGTAAAGCTCTTTGTTCCTATCTTAAATAATCAAACGTTGCTATGCCTGTTATTGCATTTGATCTTGGAGGAACCAAACTGGCAGCTGCCTTATTCAGCGATGATGGAGAAATAATCCATTCACAAACGACTGCACTTGAAAAAAGAAAAGGCAGCGAAGTTGGTAAACTTATCCTGCAGCAGGTTAACTCTATTTTGGCAAAAGCAAATGATGAAAATATTACCGTACAGGCTTTGGGCATCTGCGTACCGGGTATCGCTTATGCAAAAAATGGAAAAGTGTGGGCGCCAAATATTCCCGGTTGGGATAATTACCCATTGATGGAAGAACTGCAAAATGGAATTCCCGATAAGAATGTTTCAATTACAATAGACAGTGACCGTAGCTGTTATATACTGGGCGAGGTATGGAAAGGCAATGCACAAGGATGCAATGATGCTATATTTATTTCAGTAGGAACGGGTATCGGTGCGGGCATCCTTATAAATGGAGAAGTATTGCGCGGCTCAGGTGATATTGCCGGTGCTATCGGTTGGCTCGGATTGAGTAAACCATTTGAAGATAAATTTATTTCCTGCGGATGTTTTGAGTACAATGCTTCAGGAGAAGGCATTGCAAAAGTGGCGAATGAACTGGGTGAGGACAATGTGTATACTCAAAGTATTTTGCTGATGAATAATACAGATACATTAACCGCGCACAGCGTTTTTGATGCATTTGATAAAGGGGATAGGCTGGCTGTTGCCGTTATACAAAATGCAATTGAGCATTGGGGAATGGCTGTCGCCAATCTCGTCAGTATTTTAAACCCGGAGAAAATAATTTTTGGTGGCGGTGTATTTGGTCCCGCCCTGCGTTTTTTAAATGATATATATACTGAAGCCAGGAAATGGGCGCAACCGATCAGCATACAACAGGTAAAGATCGAAGGTTCTGCATTGGGAACGAATGCCGGATTGTATGGAGCAGGATATCTCGCATTAAAAGGTTAAATACGGAAAACAATAATGTATAAACGAAACCAGGTTTTTGCTGTCGCATGCATTGCACTCCTTCAGTTCGGGATCATTTTGATAACACTGGGTTCTATTCTGCCCTCTATCACGGCAAAATTTGGATTGGATGAATTGAATGCAGGCAAACTTGTTTCCATTCTGCCTGCAGGAATATTATTTGGTTCACTGGTATTTGGTCCCGTTGCAGACCGGTACGGATACAAGGTGCTGCTTATTGTAAGCATACTGGTTTCTATCATCGGCCTCGAAGGTTTGTCATTTACCAATTCGCTAACTGTTTTGTATATATGCATTTTTATAACAGGGTTAGGTGGTGGCATAATCAATGGCGGCACCAATGCGCTTGTCGCTGATATCAGTGCTGATTATAAAGATGCTAACCTGAGCTTATTGGGTGTCTTCTTTGGCATTGGTGCGTTAGGAATGCCGTTGCTGCTTGGTGTTCTTTCCAAATTTTACCAGTACCCGGTTATTATTTCGGGTGTTTGTGTGTTGATGCTGTTGACAGTTCTGTATTTTCTAACTATTAAATTTCCATCGCCAAAACATTCACAAGGCTTCCCGGTAACTGAAGGAATAAAGTTGCTGAAAGAACCTGCCTTATTGCTGACCGGCTTTTTTCTCTTTTTTCAAAGTGGTGTAGAAGGCTTGATAAATAATTGGACGACGACGTTTATGAAATTAAAAGTAAATGCAGTACAGGAAGATGCTTTGTACGCCCTGACATTTTATGTGGTAGGATTAACGCTTACCCGCCTGGTACTGGGTTCGTTATTAAAAAAAATGTCCTCGTTCACACTGCAACTGATTTCATTACTATTGATAATTTCCGGAAGTATATTAATCGCATATGCTTATTCGTATCCGCCCGCTTTTGCCGGGCTTATTATTGTCGGGATTGGTTTATCCGCCGGCTTCCCGATAATATTAGGGTATGTTGGACAATTGTATGAAAAGTTATCAGGTACGGCTTTTTCCATTGCGTTGGTCATTGCATTGGCAGGTAATACAATCATTAATTATTTTTTTGGGATTATTGCGCATCATTATACGGCGGCCAAGTTACCCTTCCTGGTTATCGCCTGTGTGGTTGGCATGATTGTCATTTTATTTTTTATAAAACATAAAATTGCCAAAAGAATCAAACTATAAATATTTTATTACCTAAAAAACAGATAAAAATGCTCGCGAAAACATGGCTGCAGCAGGCGCGTTCCGTAATGGATAAAATAGAAGAAACACAACTGGAAAATATACAGAAAGCCGCAACGATTATGGCTGATACAATAGAAGCCGGCCGGTGGGTGCATACATTCGGGTGCGGTCATGCTACCATTCCTATTGAGGAAATGTACCCGCGTATTGGTGGTTTTGTTGGGTTTCACCCGATGATTGAGTTGCCATTGACTTTTTTCACAAACATTGTCGGGGGTATGAGTGTACACAATTTTGTTTTCCTGGAAAGAGTAGAAGGATATGGCACAGAAATCATGAAAGGATATACGTTTGATAAGAGAGATTGCATGTGGCTTTTCTCGCACACAGGGATAAACGCAGTAAATATTGATGTGGCCATAGAGGCAAAAAAAAGAGGAATGAAAGTGATAGTATTTGGCTCGGCCAAAGAAGCAGAAGGAAAACCGACAAGGCATAGCAGCGGAAAAAATATATTTCAATTAGCCGACCTTGTCGTTGATACCTGTGTACCCATACAGGATGCCTGTGTACCGTTGAAGAATCATGTTGATAAAGTGGGCCCTGTATCCACGATGGCTTTTGTCACCGCAGTGTGGATGACGGTGACAACAGTTGCAGAAATACTTGCTGATCGGGGCGTCAAACTATTTATCCATCCTTCGCACAATGTGCCTGGTGATACCACTGCGAAAGAGAGATTGGCAGATGCGCTGGATGAATACAAGAAACGGATCGCCGGGGTATAGATAGTGTGCGTATTTTCAAAAAAGAGAATCCCGCGAAGACGCAAGAATCGCAAGGCATTGTTGGCAATTGCTGTTTTTGTTTTCCTGGCTTTGTGGAAATAAATTATTGGTAACTCAATTTAAATCCGCTGAGATCCGGAACATGCTTTCTCAGTCTTTTTAATTCATAATTATAAATGATTGTACCTACTTCTTTAAAAAACGGGTAACCGGTTTCTTCGTACTCGTATTTATCATCATTCAGTACGCCATCTTTGTTTACATAAATAACGCCGCTCAGCATAAACTCAACATTGTTTTTAAAATCCACGATATACGCGGCATCGGTAAGAAAGCCGTATGACCAGCCCGGCTTATTAAATGAACGGATATACGCAGGAATTTTTCCTTTACCTGCTTTGAAGAAAAAGAATTTGGTATAACTGTCAAAAAATTCTGCAGTATCATATTTCGGGTGGGCGCTTTCATAAGGCAATTCAGACATGTACTGGTACAAAAATTTATAATCGCTATCGGTTAGACTAAACCGCTGTTTGCGCGGTACTGATTTTGGAAATAAAACCGACTGAAGCATTTGCTGTAAATCTTCAAGTGGTAAATTATTGTGCGTGGTAAAATCCATCGGTGCATTGATAAGGCTATCGTCACGATTGTAATGCGCATGACCAATGAAAATCTTTTTACGGAAATCAAATAAGACCGTACTGTACGCAGGCGGTTGTTCGTAAATTAATTTTTCATTTTTCATGAAACGAATAGTATTCGTGTGACGGTTCTGTTCTTCGTTCATCGGAACAAAACGCCTGGTAATGCGGGTATCGTTATATCCTTTATTCCATAATTTTTCATTTATCGTTTGCTGGCCGTTGAATTCATATAAACGGTTGTAGGCATCATTATCACTTACCAAAAATATTTTACGGATGTACTGCGCAACAGAGGGCAGACCGTCGGCAGATGAAGTATCCGTTAATACTGCCGATTGTTTTTCATAGCTGCTATCGGTTAACATCGGGGTATTCCTGTCAACACCGGGCTTATTTATTTCATTTAATTTTTCCAATGCTACGAGCGCTGTTGGTAGCTTCACAGTTGATGCCGGGTTGAAATAACGATTCCGGTCCACATTAAAGTAATAGTTCTTAAAGTGTGGTAGATTATGTTTATCCCTGTCTATCTGTGTGTAAATTATTTGGTATTGAAATGTATCTGGTTGATTTAATACATCGTTGAGAAATGCCGATGCATTACTGCGGATAAGGGTTTCAAGAAATGGATCTGTTTTCGGTTGTGATGTTGCAAAATGAGCAAGCAGGAAAAGAAAAGGAATAATTGCGGATTGTTTCATGTTGAAATGTACAAATAATTAGTTCACGCAACGACGCAAAGAAGTATCGGTCTTTCTTGTTAATTTTTTGCTCCTTGGATGGAATGCTGAACAGCGATTGGAACGCTGAAGGGTGCGATCCCGCGATAAGCGGGACAAGCAGCAATAAAACCCAAACAGAATTACTTCAGGTGATTACATGCACAGCATCCTGCGGATAAAAATATATCTTGCGCATAAATAAAGCGTCAATGAAATTAGTCAGCTACATAAAAGAAGAACATGAACAGTTAGGTGTGCTTATCAATAACATGGTGTATGATATGGATGTGCTGCATCCTGATCTGCCCAATACGATGAATATGTTTTTGACCTATTGGGAAGATGCATTTCCCGTGGCGCAGGCGGGTGAATTGATGCTGAAAGAAGGAACGAGAACAAGTAAACGGGCAATGCCTGTCGATTCGCTTCAACTGATTTCGCCGGTACCTTTTCCTTCATCCTGCCGCGATGGCTATGCCTTTCGGCAACATGTAGCCGCAGCACGCAGAAACCGGAAAGCTGAAATGATTCCTGAGTTCGATCAATACCCCGTATTTTATTTTACCAATCATCACAGCATACAAGGTCCGGGCGATGTACAATGTATGCCGGATCATTTGGAGAAACTGGATTTTGAACTGGAGGCAGCGATTGTAATTTGCAAATACGGCCGCAATATAAAAGCAGAAGAGGCCGATGAATATATAGGAGGGCTAATGATTATGAATGACCTGAGTGCACGTAAACTGCAGGGTGAGGAAATGCTGTTGAACCTGGGACCGGCAAAAGGAAAAGATTTTGCTACTGCGGTGGGCCCCTGGCTGGTTACGTTAGATGAACTGCAGCAATTTGAAGTTGCTGCAAAAGAAAATCATACAGGCAAAAACTGGAACCTTACAATGAAATGTGCTGTCAATGGCACACAGGTAAGTGAAGGAAAACTGAGTGATATGGATTGGACATTTGCCGAATTGATTGAGCGGGCTTCATATGGTGTCAATTTATATCCCGGCGACATCATTGGCAGTGGTACGGTTGGCACAGGTTGTTTTTTAGAATTGAATGGTACCGGAAGATTGAATGATCCCGATTATGCAGAGCAGTGGTTGCAGGTGAATGATGTTGTTGAAATGGAAATAGATGGATTGGGAAAACTAAGCAATACAATTGTACCGGAGGAGGGTGACTGGAGCATTTTAAAATTGAAAAAATAGTTGGATATGCACCAGGCCG
>Ga0207645_10000535_pt1 | contig 31585 bp, 21 predicted proteins | sample KBSM53metaG_FD_184331 | JGI IMG/M metagenome (GOLD analysis project Ga0207645, IMG submission 184331) | Miscanthus rhizosphere microbial communities from Kellogg Biological Station, Michigan, USA - KBS M5-3 metaG (SPAdes) (version 2) | ecosystem: Host-associated > Plants > Roots > Rhizosphere >...
CACGGGGCTCGTCGAGGTCACCGCGCCGCCGCCCGGTGCGTTTGCTTCATCGCGCCTCGGGCACGGGCTGCTTCATCGCGCCGGGCGCGGGGGCGGGCCCTCGTCGGTGCGGCGCGCGCGCAGCCGGCGCCGCCGGACCACGAGTGGCGGCTGGAATACGGCTCCGTCAGGTCCGGCGATCGCTGCGGCGCCGCGCGAGCACCTCCTCTGGCCGCGCCCCCGCGCTTGACGGCACCCAGCCCGACCGGGACGGCGCTCGTCGCCACGACGCATTTGCGCCGCCCAGCGAGCAGTAAGCGCGCGCCTAACAAGTTGGCGCGTCCCACGCGCTCGGTGGGAGGGACGCGCCCTTGCTGCTGGCTCCTGACGGTTCAGCCCTAGCGTGGCAGGAGGCGGGGCGTCGGGCCGTAGGCGGCATTAGCGCGTAGGCCCGAGACAACGGGGCCGAGCCACTCTCTCTACGAGGTGCTCAGTGCCCGTTGGCTCGAGCCGTGTAAGCGCGTAGCCGCCGGAGGACCGACGCCCCGCCGACAAGACAGCGATGCTCACCGTAAAGCCGTTCAGAAGCAGGCAGCCTAACGAGACGCGCGGCTGGCCGCCTCCGACTCCGCGATCATGCGCATGGCCTTCCGCTCGATCGCCTCATCGAGCTCGGCAAGCCGGTCGTCATTCTCGAGGCGAATCCGACAGAAGCGACGCAGTGCGCGCAGCTCATCGAGCGTGACCGCGCTCTCCACACGCTCCAGCATGTGACGGTAGATCGACGGCGCCATGCGCGGCCACACCCCGCGCGACCGGCTCATGCAACCTCCTCCGAGTCAGCCCGAATTTTGCCCATTCCAGGGGACCGAAGATACGCCCGCGGGCCGCCAGACCGGAAGCCAGCCGCCGGTACGGACCGGCGAGATGACAACGGCACACCCAGGCGATACTTTGGAGGCCGAGCGTCGGCCGGACCATGCCTGACCACCCGAGGACCGCCGTGATGACGGACGCATCGCTTCCCTTTGGTTTGGATCGCCCCACCAGCGTTCCCACACATGTACCACCGCCGGTACCGCGAACCCCGGCGTTAGGCCCCATCGCCGACGCCCGGCGTCTGATCGAGAGCTTCGGCATCTCACACACGGGGAACGTCCGGAAGGTGAACGAAGATCACTTCGTCACCGCGGCGCTCCAGCGTTCCGTGCAGATCCGGCAAACCAACCTCGACGACACGCAGGTGTTCGACCGGCTTTCCGGCCCACGTGCCTATCTGTACGCGGTGGCGGACGGAGTGGGCGGGAGCGCGGGCGGCCGGGTCGCGAGCGCCATCGCCGTCGCAACGATCATCGAATACCTTGGCGAGGCGGTCGGGGCGTACCACGGCTACGGCGCGGACCAGCTGAAAGACTTCCCCGAACACCTCCGTACGGCGGTCCAGCGCGCGCACGACCACCTCGTCGAGACGTTCCGGCTTCAGGATCACAATGGACCGGCCACGACATTGACGCTCGCGATGGTCGTCTGGCCGCGCGCGTACATCGTTCATGTCGGCGATAGCCGCGTGTACCATCTTCGTGGAACGGCGCTTCGTCGGCTGACGCGGGATCAGACAGTCGGCGAGGTGCTCGTGTCACAGCACGGCATGGCGAGGGAGAAGGCGGAGCAGGCAGGGCTGTACAACGTGCTCGCGAGCGCGATCGGCGCGCGCGACATGACCCCCGCCGTCGATTTCCTTTCACTCGAGCACGGCGACACGTTGCTCCTCTGCACCGACGGTCTGACGAAACACGTGAGCGACTCGCGCATCGCGGAAATCCTCGGCAACGAATCGGAGGCGGAAGCCGGGTGTCGATCGTTGATCGACCTCGCGCTTTCCGGAGGCGGCTCCGACAACGTCACGGCCGTGGTCGCGCGGGTGCTCCCGGGGTAACGAGTGGAGAGGTCTGGCGCCCCGACAAGTCCAGCTGGTGTCATGGCGCGGTCGTCGGAACCCGTGGGGTCACGGTCCCCGACCGCGAGCTTTGCCGTCGTGGTTCCGGTCCCGCGCGAACGGGGAACGGCGATTCGTTATGCGGCCGCCGTTGGAGCCACCCTGCTCGCGCTCGCTGTCACGCTTCCGATCGCGCCATACCTGCAGCGCGTCATCTTCGTACTGTTCTGGCCCGCCGTCATTGGTGCCGCATGGTTCGGTGGCGTCGGACCGGCGGTGCTCGCCTCCGTGCTATCGGTCCTCGTCGCGGACTACTTCCTCATCGGTCCGCCCGGCCAGCTAACGGTTTCGAGTCCCGAGGACCTCATCCCGCTGGCTGTATTTCTCTTCTCGTCGACCGCGGTCGCCCTGTTGACCGACGCTACCCGCACCGCACGACGAACGGCGGCGCAGGCAGCGGCCCGGAACGTTGAGCTGATCCACGAGCTTGAGCTGCAGGCCGAGGAGCTCGAGCAACAGCTCGAGGAGTCGCAAGCCCTGTCCGAAGAGCTGGAGCAATCGACCGAGGAGCTCGCGGAGCGCACCGCCGCCGCCGAAACCGCCGAGACGTTCACGAAGGGCATCCTCGACAGCATCACGCATCCGTTCGTGGTCCACGACACCGACTGGCGCTTCCGATACATCAACGAGGCCGCCGCGACGGTGTTCCGCCAGTCGCCGCGTGCGTCGCACGACCCACCCATTGGCCGCGTGCTCTGGGAGTTGTATCCCGACATCGTGGGCACCGCGTTCGAGCGAGAGATGCGACGGGCCGCCACCGAGCGCCAACCGGTGACGTTCGAAGCCTTCTATCCGGCCCGCAGCGAATGGTTGGCGCTGTCGTGCTTCCCGCTGGCCGACGGCGGACTCGCGACCCAGTGGATCGACATCACCGCGCGCAGGCGGGCCGAGGAGGCAGACCGGTATCTCACGCGGGCGGGCCAGGTCCTCGGCTCCTCGCTCGATTACGAGACGACGCTCGGACAGCTCGCGCAGGTCGTGGTGCCGGAGCTCGCCGACTGGTGTGCCGTTCACATCGTCGAGGAAGACGGCGTTCCGCGGGAGCTCGCCGTCGCGCACGTCGATCCGGCGAAGGTCGCGTGGGCGAGCGAGATCAGCCGCCGGTACCCGCCTCGCCTGGACGCGCCCACGGGCGTGCCTAACGTGCTGAGGACTGCCAGGCCGGAGATCTACCCGAACATCACCGACGAGATGGTCGTCGCCGGCGCGGTCGACGAGGAGCACCTTCGCCTGTCACGCCAGCTGGGCCTCAAGTCCGCCCTCATCGTTCCGCTCGTGTCGAACCAGCGAGCCATCGGGGCACTTACGCTCGTGTCGGCTGAGTCGGGGCGCCGATATTCAGACGAGGATCTTCCGCTCGCGTCGGAGCTCGCGCGACGCGCGGCAACTGCCGTCGAGCATGCGCGCCTGCATCGTCAGGCGGTGACGGCGGGCGCCGCCGCACAGCGCGCCATGCGAAGCGTGAACCGGCTGTACTCGCTGGCGGCGCGCCTGACGGGCGCGGCGACGCCACCGAGTGTTGCTGACGCCATGCTGGCGGAGGCCGCCGAAACGTTCGGCGCCGAGCGCGGCACCGTGTCGCTCGTCGCCGAGGACGGTGACACGACGCGCGCCGTGGCGGCGTTCGGCTACGCCGAGGATACACTGCGCCAGTGGCGATCGTACTCGCTGCGCAGCACGGTCTCGGCCACGCGGGAGAGCGTCGAGACCGGTCGCGGCGTGTTCATCGAGTCGCTCGCCGACGCGCGGGCGCGATACCCGGCCGCTGCGCCGTTTCTCGAGGCTGCGGGGACGGAGACCGCGGTCGTTCTGCCGATCATGACCGACGGACGCGTTCGCGGTGTTCTCACACTCGCATGGACGAAGGTCCACACGATCCCGGCGGACGAGCGCGAGTTCATGCAACGATTCGCCGTCCAGTCGGGCCAGGCGTTCGCGCGCGCCCTCGCGTTCGAGGCGGAGCGTATCGCGCGCGAGCGCACGGAACGCCTGCAAGCCCTGACGGCCGCACTGGCGGACGCGGGCAACGAAAGCGAGGTCGCGCACATCGTCGTGTCGCATCTCCGCGAGGTGCTGGAGCCGAGGGCCGTCGCGATCTTCCGCGTCGAGGACGACGTGGACCATCGCCAGCACCTCGCGATGGTGGACGAGCGCGGAGTCGATCCAGCACGTCGCGCGCGGTTCCAGAGCCTTTCGTTGCATGGCGATTCACCACTGGCGGAGCTGGTGCGGCAGCGAGAGCCCGTGTTTCTGCCCGACGGCGCAGCGTTCCGGGCGCGCTTTCCCAAGTGGCCGGCCAGCGATCGGGCGGTCGGGCAGGAGGCGTGGGTCGGCATCCCGCTCATCGCATCGACGGGTAGACCGCTCGGCGCGTTCGCGTTAGGCTTCACCGAAGCCCGGTCCTTCGACACGGACCTGCGGCGCTACGTCGAATCCATTGGGGATCAAGCCACGCAGGCGTTCGAGCGCGTGCGGCTTCTCGAGACCGAGCACGCCGCTCGTCAAGCGGCGGAGGAGGCGAACCGCGCCAAGACGCAGTTCCTCGCGACGATGAGCCACGAGCTGCGCACGCCGCTCAACGCCATCTCCGGCTACGCCGAGCTCCTGAGCCTCGGCCTCCGTGGCCCGACGACGCCGGAGCAGCAGGAGGACCTGAGCCGCATCATGCGAAGCCAGCGGCACCTGTTGAGCGTCATCAACGACATCCTGAACTTCGCGCGCCTCGAGACCGGTCACCTCGAGTACCATCTCGTGGATGTTCCGGCTGCGGATCTGCTCGGCGATCTCGAATCGCTGATCCGCCCGCAGCTCGTCGCGAAGCGGCTGGAGTTTTCATGTGAGCCGGTGAGCGACGACATCGTCGTGCGCGCCGATGCCGAGAAGGTTCGGCAGGTGCTACTCAACCTCATGGCGAACGCCGTGAAGTTCACGGCGCCCGGCGGGCACATCTGGATCTCGTGCGAGCAGGATGACGCACACGTGTTCGTTCGTGTGACCGACACCGGCATCGGGATTCCGACGGATCGGCGCGGGGCCATCTTCGAGCCGTTCGTGCAGCTGCATCGAACGCTGGCGCAGCCGGCGGAGGGCACCGGGCTGGGGCTGGCCATCAGTCGGGATCTCGCGCGCGGAATGGGCGGCGAGCTGACGGTGGAGAGCGAGCCCGGCATGGGCTCGACGTTCACCCTGGTACTGGAGCGTGGGCCTGAACGGCATTGAAGCCAATAGGCATGATCGGCGACCTACGCGGACCGACTTCAGCGTTCGCCAAGCTTTTTCCTTGAACAACGATGAAGCGGATGTGACGGAAGCGGCCGGATACTGCCTAACGGGCCGGCCTACTCACCCAACGAGCCAATTTTCTTGGGACGGCCTCGGGACGCATGAGCTTCCCGAGGCCGTCATTCTCAATCCCGGCTCGTTGCGAGAGCCAGCGTGAATACAAAGCCGGATCCGGCCGTTTCCGTGTCATCCGCAAAATCGTTGTTTCCCTGAGAAAGCTTGCCGTCACACCGACGTCGTATGTGGCGCCGGACTACTCACCTGACGCGTTCGTCCGCCCCGAATTCCGCGAGCGGTCCGGTGGTTTTTCGCAACAGAATCTCCGAATGGCCGCGTACGATGTAGTCCGTCAGCTCTCCGACGACCGTGTAGCCGAGTCGTTCGTAGAGTCGCCGGGCGGCGGGGTTGAACGACGACGCGCAGATGAAAACGTTAGGCGTGTCGCGCAGAATGCGGCGCTCTGCCAGGGCGATGAGCGCCGTGCCGAGGCCGCGGCCGCGGCAGTCGTCGCGAACCGCAACCGACTGGATGTAGCCGACGAACGCGCCCTGCATGATGACGACGATGAAGCCGGCGACGCGCGGGTCAGCGGCCGCCGAAGGTTCCAGCGCGACGTATACCTCTCGCGCGGGGTCGCGGACGATCCGGTAGGACTGCTCGAGCGTCCGGCCCAGACGACGCCACGGATCCGCCGACGCCATCAGCTCGGCGCACGCCCACGCCTCGGCGTCCGTCGAGAGAGGCTGGATGACCGGCGGCTCGTCGCGCGAGACCGTGTCGGCGCTCATCGGGTGAACATACTCCGAGCCGCCGATTCAGATAGATTCCACCTCTCGCGAAAATCGGTCGCTCACACTCGCCAATGGAAATCCGCCGCGCCACCGAACGGGACGCCCCGGCGATCCGTGCCCTGATCGACCTCTACGTCGCCGATGGAACACTGCTCCCGCGCACGGAGGAGTTCATCGCGTCGCATGCCGATCATTTCGTTGTCGCCGTGCGTGGCGATCGCGTGGTGGGGTGCGCGCACCTCGACGAGTACGCACCGAGTCTCGCCGAGCTCCGATCGCTCGCGGTCGCACCGGATGCGCAGGGCTCTGGCGTGGGCCGCGCGTTGGTGGCGGCGGTGGAGGATCTCGCGCGCCGTCGCGGCTACGGAACCGTGTTCGCGGTCAGCAACGACGAGGAATTCTTCGCCAAGCACGGCTTCTTCCCGCGACACATCCCGGAGCTCGATCGCGAACGGAGCGAAGTGAGCAAGTACAAGGGCGTGTATGCGAAAGACATGGGGGACGGGGGGCGGGCGACGGGCGACGGCTAGAAGGCGCGAACCCTCGGGAGGCCTCTCGATTCGAGAGGAGCTTCCCGAGGGTTCTGTTTAACCGTCGCCCGTCCCCCGTCCCCGGTAGTTCGTTAGGCAAACGCCCCCAACAACCTCTCCACGTCCGCCATATCGTTGTACACCGACGGCGACAGGCGGATGAAGTTGCGGCCAACCCGCGCGTTGACGTTCGCCTTGCGCAAACGCTCCACCACCGGTGCGCGATCCTTGAACGTGAAAGTGATCAGCGCCGAGCGCGTTCCCGGCGGCGTGACGGGCTCGAAGCCGAGGCGCGGCATCTCCTCGCGGAGGCGCGCCAGGAGTGGCTGACGCCACGCCTCGATCTTATCAACACCCAGGTGGGCGATGTACGGCAACGATTGACCGAGCGCGTTCATCGGTCCCCACGCGTTGCTGCCCGCCTCGAAGAACGAGCTCGCGTTGGTACCGAGCTCCCACGTGAACGGCGTCGGCGCTGGCGGATCGTAGGGCAGGAAGTGCGTCTCGATGTCGGGCGCCGAGTGATAGCCGCGCAGCGGGCGATGCACCACGCGGTCGAGCAGGTCCTCCTTCGCGTACAGGAAGCCGAGGCCGAAATCCGCCATCAGCCACTTGAAGCTCGCGCACGCGGCGAAATCCACACCGGTGGCCTTCACATCGATTGGGGATGCACCAGCCGCCTGGATGATGTCGGCGTACACGTACGCGCCGTTCGCGTGCGCGAGATCGCACACCGCCTTCAGGTCATGCTGGAAGCCGTTGTACATGGCGACGAGCGAGACCTCGACGAGCCGGGTCTTCTTGTCGATGACCTTCTCCATGTCGTGAAGGTCGATACGCGAGCCGTTGTCACGCGGCATGACGATCCGGAGGTCGAGTCCGCGCTCGCGCTGCAACAGCTGGAGGTTCAGAATCGATCCGTCGAAGTGCAGCGCGTCCGTCACGACGTTGATCCCGCGCTTGGCCTGTTCGTCGATCTCGAGCCCATTGACGACGAGGTTCTCGCCGGTGCTCGTGTTGGGCACGAAGGCGATCTCCGACGGCTTCGCGTTGATGAGCGACGCGAACGCGGTTTTCACGGCAGTGGCGAGCGTCCCACTCGTTGCCTCGTCAGTCTGGAACGACGACCGCGCGTCGGCGTACTTTCGCATCGCCGCAGCGGCGACGATGGGTATCGGGTGCGTGTACGCGCCGTTGATGTACGTGAGCCCCGCCGGAATCGCGAAGTCTTCCCTTCGCGGAAAGCCTGCGGGCGGACTGCTCGACCCTAACGTGTGATCCATCGGGTGGTCCGGAGAGAGCTGTGCCGCAAGCCGGCGAGCGGCCGCGGTGCCCATCGCGAGCGCAGCACTCGCGAGCAGATCGCGTCGATTGATGGTCATGCTACTGACCCACGCTGGGTATACGGAATTCTGCCGTGTTTACGGTCCTGGCGCCGGCGTGCGCCCACTCGGAATCCGTGATGCGGAGCGGGCCCGACGCCGCCTCCGCCGACTCGACGGGGCGACCGGCCTCCCGCCAGGCTCGCGTTCCCCCCACGACCGTCGCGACGCTCTGGTAACCCTGCTGTTGGAGGAACTGCGCCGAACGCAGCGAGCGCGATCCGGACTGACAGATGGTCAGGATCGGGCGGTCGCGCGGAATCTCGTCGAGTCGCGTTGCCAGGTCCGCCTGCGGCACGTTGACCGCGCCAGACACGTGCTCGCGGGCGAACTCCTCAGGCTCGCGCACGTCGAGCAAGACCGCGTTAGGTGGCGCCGAGTCGATGGCATCGAGCCCGACCTCGTCGACGGATGGCGTCGAGGTGAGCATGGCCCAGGACATGTCGACGGTGCCACGGTTCGTCGCCTCGATCGCCGTCATGTTCAGCGGCCGCGCCGGGACGCCATTCGTCAGCTCGGCCACGAATGGATCGCGGTCCATGTGCAGCAGCGGACTGTACAGCCGCTCGAAGCCGATCGTCGTGCTCGGTCGCCCACACATGCCCTTGCCGCAGGGTCCCTCGAAATGACCGGGGAACACTGCGACCCAATCCGGAAGACGCAGCAGCTTCGAGATGCTCTCGAACTGCGCCGACGGGTCGCCGCCGCCGAAATCCGGCCGGCCGACATCGCCGACGAGCAGCGAGTCGCCCGTGAGCACCATCGATGGCTCCGGGCTTCGCGGCGGATTCACGACGAGGACCGAGATGAGCTCGGGCCGATGTCCGGGCGTGTGCAGGATCCGCAGCCTCAGCTGACCGAGCGGAAGCTCCTCACTGTTGGCGAGCGGTCGGAACGGATACGCGACTCGTGCCGACTCGTGCAGGCAGAGCTCCGCACCATGCTGGGCCGCGAGCTTCCGGGCACCGGAGACGTGGTCGGCGTGGACGTGCGTGTCGATCACATAGCGGAGCTGGAAACCACGCTCGCGCAGCAACGGCTCGTACTGTTCGGTCTCGATGGACGGATCGACGATGGCTGCCTCATGCGACTGGCGTGACGCGATGAGGTACGACGCGCAACCGCAGCGTTCGTCGAGGATCTGTTTGAAGTACACGTTGGCCTCAGGATGGCGCCTATTAAAGGTAGCGCTTCAGTCGAGGCGTGGCCTCAGCGACCAGGTGGGCGGAGGTGCGGCGGGCACTGGAAGGCTTGGCCGAGACCAGTCGATGTCGTCGGGCACGCCGGCACGAATCGTCAGCGGACCGACCAGCACCTTCGTGTTGGCCGAGTTGCCATAGATCACCACGCGTTCGGTGGAGTCCGGGATCAGGCCGATCTGCGAGCGGCCGGCAACGACCCCATTGATCGCCACACCACATCGTCCGTCGGGAAAGATCTGCAGACGAACGTGAAACCACGCGCCCGATCGAAATGTCCGCGGCGCGGGAACCATCACAGCGGATGACGGCCGGTCGAGCACCAGGCCGATCGTGTCCCCGTAGGACGCCCCCTCGGTCGTCGGATATCCCACGCTGCACGCGGGCCAATCGACCATGCGCCGGGGCATGTTCCCACCGCCGTGGTCCCACACCTTGAGCACAGTGTCCGTCAAGGCATCCTCGAGCGACACGGTGACAAACTGCCACTGCGCCATCGTTAGGCTGTTCGAGATCCAGGTGTCCACGGCCAGCCCGCGAGCCGTCGGATACTTCGCCACCGAGTAGACCCCGCTGGTAAACGACCCATCGCCATTGTTCATCATCGCGCGAACGCCATCCGGCGCGGAGTCGATTCGCGGACGCGGCTCTCCGAAGGGGCGCCAACTGTCGGTGAGCGCGCGGGACCAATCCTCCTGGAACAGCACCGCCGTCTCGCGCGGCCGCACGACCAGCTCTCGCTCTGCGCTGCGCCAGCCGCCCGCCGTCACGGTCACGCGCGCCACTCCGGGCCGTTTCGCCACCATGAGCCCGGTGCTGTCGAGCGCAACGAGCGCGGTATCCGATGACGACCAGCGCACAGACCCGAGCGCGATGCTATCACCGTCGGGCGTGATGCCGTGGGCGGAGAGCTGGTGCGGCACACCAACCAGCGGCGCGCCGAGCCCCGTTCCGATCGCGACCCGCTCCGCGTACTGCGGGCGCCGCCGCGTCGACTCGAACGCCAGGATCCGCCGTCCCGGCTTCAACCCGCTCATATCGATCTCGACGACGCGGTTCGGATCCTCGAGGGGGAACAGCAGCACCGCTGTCGTCGAATACCCGACGCGCCGGCACTGGCAGATGACCCAGCGACCATCATCGGAGACCCGGGCGTCGTCACTTCGCCGGAGCGTAATCGCCGTATCGACCTTCCCGGAATTCACATCGAGCCGGCCAAGCCCAGCTGACGGACCATTGGCCATCCAGACGACGATGTGGTTCGCGTCATACCACGCGTCGCGCGGTGACACGTCGCCGACCGGGATGGAGAAGCAGCGCTCGTTGCGACCATCGACGTCGATGACGCATGTCGAGCGTTGACGACCGTCCCAGTAGCGCCGATCGAAGGCAATGCGGCTTCCGTCCGGACTCCACACCGGCACAGCATCCGTGTTGGAGTTCCGCGTCAGGCTGTGAACGGCGCCCGACCGGGCTTCCATGATTGCGAGATCGTAATGGCTCTCGGTATTCCATCGCCCCGTGTAGAACGCGAGCCACCGTCCATCGGGAGACCATCGCCCACCCTGATCGTCGCCGACTGTGGCCGTGAGCCGTCGCTCGCGACCGTCATCCGCGACCTCGAACAGGTCGATGCCGCCGGAGTCGGTCGTAACGCGATCCATTGTCCACGCCTTGTCGTCAGGTCGGCGCGTCAGTGTGCCCGTCGTGGGGTCCGAGTGTATTCGCCAGGTAGCGCGCCCACCGTCCGGGTGCACCATGGATCCCGTCACGAGCTGTCTCGTGTGGACCGGAACCCGGTACACGTTGGCGATCGAGTCGGCACCTACGGTGCCGACTGCCAGCGTGACGTCCGGCGGTGGCTCTTTACGGAGCATTCCAATCAGCAGGAGCGCTGCCGGCATCACCGCCAACACTGCCGCCGCCACGACCTGGCGTCCCGTCGAGAATAGACCAATCCGCTCGAGTACGGGGAGCGAGCCAACGAGCTGGCTCGCGACTCGATCGGACGAGCGCTCGCCGAGGAAATCGTTGGCGAGCGCGCGGTTGGGTTGGCGATCGCCTGCCGCGCGGGCCAGGTACGCGAACCGCGCGAACGCGACTCGCAGCGACGCGGGATCGTCGGCCTGCGCGAGCAGTCCGCCGGCCTGGCGAAGCGCGCGCGTGTCCCTGGACGTGGTTTCCAGCATCAGGCGACCGAGCGACCGAGCAGCTGCCCGGAGCGCGTCCGGCCCTGCGAGCTCGGCGACCTTGGCCGCGATCTCATCGTGCGACGGCGACCAGAGCTCCCCGTGTCGCGCGACCAGCCCGCGCCGCTCCAGGCTGCCTAACGCCGAAGCCGTTTCGTCGTCGGTTCGGCCGGAGGCTGCCGTCAACACCTCCCGTGTGAGCGGGACGCCGCCGGCGGCGAGCAGCGTGAGCACCCAGCGTTCCACGCGATCGAGGCGCTCCACACGCTGATGCAGCGCCCCGCCCGTGCCCAGCGTTGCGAACAGCACGCTCGGTCGCGGCGCGCTCCAGACGCCGTCGATCCGCGCGAGCATGCCGCCCTCCATCGCCAACTGCAAGGTCTCCAGCAGGAGCAGCGGCGAGCCGCTCGTCGCGTCGCACAGCTCTTCCGCCAGGCGTTCCGCCCAGCGCTCCGGCGGCAGGGCAGCAATGCTCGCGATGAATGCCTGGACGCCGCTTGTGTTGAGCGGCGCGAGTCGAATGGTAGACGACGCCGATCCCGGTGACAGCGCGTCGACCGTGGGCCGCGACGCAGTCACGACGAGGACGCGAGCGTGGTCGAGTGTTCCGAGGATGCTCCCTATCAGCTGCCGGGATCGCCCATCCGCCCATTGGATGTCGTCGATGAAGATCGCGATCGGCTGCTCCTCCGCCACCGCGGCAACGAGCTCGCGAACGGCCACGGACCGGCGTCGCAGGGCGTCAGCCGAATCCCCCGCGGCGTCAGGCAGGGCGGCGGGGTACGAGGCGGAGAGCGCGGGATTGAGCGAGACCAGCGCTCGCGCCGACCCGGTCGAGATGCCACTCGCGCCGGGAAACCGAGCCAGCGCCTCCGCGAGGTCGCCGGCGAGACCGAATGGGATATCGCGTGCGCCTAACGACGCCCGAACGAATAGCGTGCGGACGCGCGTCGCGCGAAGCCGCGCGTGCACATCCGTGAGGAGCCGGGTTTTCCCGAGGCCGGCCGGGGCGAGCACGTGGACGTGAGTCGCAGTTCCGGCGCGTGCCGTCTCCCACCAATCGAGCAGCTGCGAGAACTCACGCTCCCGCCCGACGAGCTCGGCGAAGAGTGACAGGCGCTCTCCACTCTTTTCCTGCTGGACCGGAATCTCGGGCGTCTGGCGAACGGCTCGCAGCATCGACCGCGTCGCCGGCTCCGCCTCGATCCCTTCGGCCTGGGCGAGCCGATCGAACGCGTCAGCCTCGACCGACCCGCCAACCGTGTCGCCGCCGGCGATGAGGGTCTCGAAAAGCAGGCGCCAGCCGCCCTCACGCAGCGGGTCGCTGTCCCGAACACGTCGCGCGAGTGCCTGCGCGTCGCGCAGCCTTCCCGTCGACATCCATCGCCTGACGACCGTCTCGGCCGCGCGCCAGAAGAAGCCGCGCAGCCGCTGGCGCTCGATGTCCGCCCAGCGCTCGAACTCGACGCCTCCCGGCGCGGCGAACCCGGGAAAGAAGTCACCGGTGTACAGCTGGACCACGTTTTCGACGCTGTTGTCGGCCACGGCCGCAAGGAAGCGATCGCGGTCGAAGTCGATCGGCGCGACGATCCGGAGCATGTCGCCACCAACGATCAGAGGGCGATCGCCGAGTCGCTTGCGGATGTACCAGAGCGTCTGTCGGAGCGCGTGCTTTGCCGCGTCCGGCCCGACGTCTCCCCAGAGCAGGTCGATGAGATGCTCGCGGGCGGCGGCCCGGTCGGGCGCGCACGACAGGTAAGTGATGAGCGCGAGCGGCTTCCCGAGGTCGAACAGAGTGACGTTCGCCTCGGCGCGCAGTGCAGTCGTCCCCAGCGTCACGAGGGTGAGCTGGGGGTTAGTAACGTCCGATGGCAGTCCGTCAGTCATCTGACGCGAGGGAGACGTCGGGTGAGTTAGGTGTTCATCGCCACTGTGCGCCGGGGGGAGCACAGATGGCAAACGGACTACTAATCCCCGGTCACTGCTGGGCGGACGGTCTTTCGACGGGTGGCACCGCGAAGGTATCTGCCGAACAAGCAGGTCAGCAAGGCGCCCCGCGCGCGGCTGGGGGTTTGTAGGTCTGCTGCACGCTGCTAGCAGCTGCTGGCTACGAGCCGCTGCTAGCTGCTTGCGGCTATCAGCTGACTGCTATGATGGTCCGGGCGTAATCCCGAGCGACGCGAGGGATGACTCGTTTTTCCCGCCGCCTGCCGCCCTCGCCCGTCGCCTGGCTCGTTCATACACAGGCTTGGTCGGCATCCAAACCCAAGGGGAAACGGAAACGGCCGGAAACAGCTGATCTGGCGGATCGCTCCGAGCCGAGGCCAGAACTCCGCGCGCAACGAGCCCGTGATTTTCTTGGGAACAACCTCGCGACGCCCAATGCCTCCCGAGGCTGTTCCCCTATTCAAACCGGCTCGTTGCAGTTGGGATCGTCGCGTTCTCGGAGCGATCCGTCTGATCAGTAGTTTCCGGCCTTTTCCGTTTCCCTATCTCGAAATGTTTGCGTGACATTGTAGCCGGAAACACGGATACCCAAGGCTGCCTAACGGACACCAAGTGCCTGCTTGAGTTTCTCCTCCGCCAGCCTTCCATTCGCATTCTCCGGATCGAACTCCAACCCCCGCCGCACCGCGTCGAGCGCGCGCTGCACCGCCCCCGTGCGTGCGTACGCGTCCGCCAGATAGAAGTAGCCGGTCGATAGTGACGGATTGAGCGACGTCGCACGGTCGTACTGGGGAATCGCCCCCGCCGCGTCGCCGCGCTTGAGGTAGATGTTGCCCAGGTTGAAGTACGCCAGCGGCTCGTTAGGATCCACCGCCATTGCCTGCCGGTACGAGCGTTCTGCGCCGGCTGCATCGCCAGACCGCTCGAGCGCGATCCCGAGGTTCACGAGCGCGAGCGGTTGCTGCGTGTCGAGCGACAGGCTGCGCTGGTAGCTCGCGACGGCGTTGGCCGACTGACCTGCCTGTGCCTGCGCCAGACCAAGGTGCAGATACAGACGTGGATCGCGCGGGGCAATCTCGATCGCCTTGCGGTATGTCGCCACCGCGGCCGCTGGATCACCGTGCGACGCCAGGCTGTCGGCGAGAAAGCCCAGCACGAGGGCCCACCGACCGCGAACGGCGGCATCGTCTGCCGAGCCTAACGACTTGAGCGCCGCCGCGAGGAACTGACGCGTCGCAGTATCGTTGCCGCGAGCGAAATGGAGGGCCGCGAGCGCGGTCGCCCGCACGTCGCTGTCCGGGTGGCCGGCCAGCGTGCGAAGCCGGTCGAGGACATCGGGTTCGAGTGACAACATGTCGGGCCCGAGCTGCGTCTCCACGAAGCGCGCGAGCCCGGCAAGCAGGGCCGACGTGTGACGTGAGTCGGTCACGAGCAAAAGCTTCGCGGCTGCCTCGCGGCTCGTCGCTTCCGCCACGCGAGTCAGACCCGCCACCGCCGAATCGTGCGGCGCGAGCGTGCCGTACCAGGCGCGCACCTGGGCGTCGAGCGACGCCACAGTGCGATCGGCGTGGCAGCCCTTGCAGGCGCTCGTCAGCCCCTGCGACGAGTCGAACTCCGGCCGGGGGATCGAGATCGTGTGATCGGAGCGCGTATACCGAATCGCGTGTCCGATCTCCTGCTCCTGCAGGTATGGCATGTGGCAGCTGGTGCAGCGACTTCCCTCGCTCGCCGCGGCGTGCTTCGTGTGCAGCGTCGGGTTCGCTGCCTTGGTCGCGTGGCACGACGTGCATTGCCGATCATCGAAGCGCCCCGCGAGCGGCGTTCCGAACACGTCGCGATAGCCCTGGCTGTGCGGGTCATGGCAGCTCGTGCACGTCATGCCACCCTTCACGTAGCACGCGCTCGAGAGATGGCCTTCCTGATACGCGAACGTGCGCGTCCGTCCGTCCGGCAACAGTGCCGCGTCGCCAAGCTGCGTGAGTCGGAGCGCGTAATACGTCGTAAGCGGCGCGCCCGGCTCGTAGTGCTTCGCGAGCTGTGACTTGAGCGAATGGCATCGGAAGCAGACGCCGAGCGACTGGTCCTTGTCCAGGGTAGCAAGCGAGCGGAGGCCAATGTCCTCCGGGTTTCGCGATCCGGAGGCAAGCTGCTGCGCTTTCCCGTTTCGCGCGGCAACGGTCATGAGCTCCACGTGTCGCTTCGCGGGGCCGTGACACGACTCGCAGTTGATCGCGAGCGTCGCCATACTCGTATTCCATTTCTTCGCCACGCTATCGAAGTGGATGTCGATCTGACTCCCGTGACATCCCTGGCAGTTGGCGAAGCGGGGCTCGTCGCCCAGTATGCGCTGCGGCGGCCAGTCACCGCAGTCGGCGAGTCTGATGTCGGCGGTGACGGGGACCCACCCCTTGTTCAACCGCGACTCGGTGTTGCAGAACCACGTGGCCGTTTGCCTGCTCCAGTCGAAGGGAAGCATGCGCCAGGTTCCGTCGGGGAACCGCGAGACGAACGCCTGCGTCCCGCCGCCCACCATGTGCCCACCACCGATGACCCCATCGACCGTGAAGCTGCGCTCCGGCCGGCCCTCCTGCCTAACGGTGAACGTATAGCCGCGACCCGCGCTGGGGATCACGACCGCATCGCGAAAGCGGATCGGCGTCCCGTTGAAGGGCGCGATGACCTTGACGCTGCCGGGCGCCCCCCCGGCGGTGCCATGCGTCGATCCGCGCCAGGCCGCGTACTGTGTCTGGTGACAGGATACGCAGCGGTCCGATCCCGCAAAGTCGGTGAGGACCGGCGCCTGAGGGAGAACTGAGTCGACCGGAGGCGGCAGCTCGATCTGTGCGCCGGCGATATCAACGTTAGGTGACCGGTGTATGAGCCGCACCACCGCCACCAACGCCACCACGGCCGCCACCACCGTCACTCCGATCGTCAGCGGACTCCATGGAAGCCTCGGCTTCGCCACCGCGCGTGACTCCGCCTTCCGGGGCTTATCCTTGCGGGCGGTCACTTCGGCGACGCCTGACCGTCGGTGGACCAGCCCGGCCCCCGGCATTGGCACAGCGACCGGATATGCCGCACGAGCGCCCGGATCTGCGCGGGCGAGAGCGTGGTGCCGTACGCCGGCATGCGTGGGCTTCGATTCATGATGGCCCCGCCGCCGGCGATGGTGTCATAAAGCGCGTCGTCTGGTCGCGCGGACATGACGTCCTTCGACGCGTGGCGCGCCGGCGGCACTGGAAGTGATGCCGCGTTAGGCCCGTCGCCCCGGCCCTGTGGTCCGTGGCAACCGGTGCAGTAACGTGCGTAGAGCGTGCTGCCGGTGGAATCAGTGCCTGCCGTGTCCACCCGTGGTGCGGCTCCGGCGGCATCCACAATCGTCGCGTCGCCGCCGAGGTAGCGTACGATCAGCGCGCGCCACTCGTGCGGCATTGGCGTGTGCGGCATGAGCGTGCCCGGCACGGTTGCCTGTGGGTCCACGATCACGCGCGCGACGTACGCGGCGTCGCGGCGACTCCTGACCGTCGCGAGCTCGGGCGCCAGCTTTCCACCTTTGCCATCGAGGGTGTGGCAGCCCAGACACGGGAGCCGGCCCCGCAGGAGCGCCTCGGCTTTCGCGCGAGCGAAGAGGGTGAGGTCGGACCCGCGGGGCGCGGAACCCTGCGCCCACGCAAACGGCGGCGTGAGCTGCAGGGTCACGATGAAATAGAGAGCCGTGAGTCTGGAGCGAGCGAGCCAGCGCAATGATGCTCTCCGTTCCGTCGGCGACCAGTGTGAAAGAGCACTAACGTCGCTCGCGACCATCGCGCGGGCAAGCCGGGCAAAATCGGCGCGCACGGTCGCTCGAGGATGATCCCCGACAAGCGATCAGCCAACCCCCCGGCTGATTCTTCCGTCCAAGGAGTGTATCCTGAATCGCCGGAATTCGCCTCGAGAAAGACAGTCATGCGCGCCCTTCTTTCCGACCTGCGCCTCGCCGTCCGATCGCTCGCCAAACATCGCACCGTAACGGCGATCGCGATCGCCACGCTCGCGCTGTCGATCGGCATCACTACCGCGGTCTTCAGCGTCGTCAACGGCGTCGTGCTGCGTCCGCTGCCATTCACCGCGCCCGACCGGCTCGTTGCGTTGTGCGAGGTCGACCGCGGCGAGAAGACCGACTGGTGCGGGGCGTCGGTGCCGGACGTCTACGACATCACTCAACGTGTGCCGGCCATCGCCGTGGCCGGCGTCGCGCGCTCGTGGCCCTTCATGATGCGCACGACGGACGGATCCGAGAACGTCCGCGGCGGGCTCGCCAGCGCCGAAGCGTTTCAGGCGCTCGGGCTCCAGCCTTTGGCGGGACGCCTCATCGCCCCCGACGACATCGGCGCCAATTGGCGTCGCGTAGTCGTGCTCGGCTACGACTTCTGGCGCGCACGGTTCGGCGGACGCAGGGACGTCATCGGCCAATCCATCACCCTCGATGAGGAGCCCCACACCATCATCGGTGTGCTGCCGCCTAACGCTCATCTTCCACAGCTGGAGTTCGTCGATCTCTGGCGTCCGGTGCACGTGAGCCCTCGCGATGAGGAGCACCGCGACTGGCATGGCTTCCTCGCCTTCGCACGGCTTCGCGATGGCGCATCCCTGGAGCAGACGCGCCGCGACGTCGCGGCTGCCGCCGCGGACATCCAGCGCCAGCATTTCCCCACGCAGCCCGGGTGGAGCATTCAGGTGAAGCCGTGGCTCGACGTCCTCGTCGGCTCCGTGCGCCGCACGATGTACATCGTGCTCGGGGCCGTCGGGTTCGTGCTGCTCATCGGATGCGCGAACGTGGCGAACCTGCTGCTCGCGCGATCCACCGCGCGCCAGCGCGAGATGGCCGTACGCACCGCGTTAGGTGCGACGCGAGGCTCGCTCGTCCGCGCGATGCTCGTTGAGAGCCTCGTGCTGGCTGCGGCCGGTACGGCGGCCGGGCTTCTCGTGGCGTGGTGGGCGTCACGCGCGTTCGTCGCGCTCGCGCCGGCCGGCATCCCGCGAATCGACCAGATCGGTCTCGACCCACGCGTGCTGACGTTCACGGTGGCGGTATCCATCCTGACGACGCTCCTGGTCGGTACCGCGCCGGCACTCCGTGCCACGCACGTGAACGTGCACACGACGTTGAGCGAAGGCGGGCGCGGCGGCACCGCGAGCCGGGCCACCACCCGACTCGGCTCCGCCCTGATCGTCACCGAGATTGCCCTCGCGGTGATCCTGGTGACCGGCGCAGGGCTCCTCGGACGAACGTTCGCGACGCTCATGAGCTGGCGGCCCGGCTTCGACCAGCAGCACCTGCTCACGGCGTGGACGCTCGCGTCATCGGGCAAGTTCGAAAAGCGAGACCAGATCGTCGCGCTGTTCTCACGCGCCGAGGAGGAATTGCGGACGCTCCCATCGGTGGTGTCCGTGGGCTCAGGGTCCGCCGGACCGCTCTTCGGCGGCGACGGCGACGGACTCTTCACGATCGACGGTCGCACGCCGGCCACCGGTACACCGCGTCAGGCGGCCTTCTGGTTCGACATCTCGCCCGGTTACTTCCGCACGATCGGCCTTCCGATCGTACGAGGGCGGGACATTGCGGATCACGACGTGGACGGCACACCGCTCGTCGCGATCGTCAACGAGACGTTCGTCCGCCGCTACCTCGGCTCGGAGCCGTTAGGCCGCCGCATCCACATGAACGAGCACGACGCGGACTTCACGATCGTTGGCGTCGTGCGTGACGTGCCGCCCGTTCGCCCGGGCGACGACGTGCAGCCACAGATCTTCTGGTCGAACCGCCAGGTACCGCGTCCGGCCACGTACTTCCTCGTTCGCACGGCTGGCGACCCTGCCAGCGTCGCCGTTGCCGTGAGGGCACGACTGCACGCGGTCGATCCCGACATCTACGTGTCTCGAGTGCGCACCGTGCGGGAATGGCTTTCGCTCGAGCTCGTGAGGCCGAGGTTCGGTGCGGTCCTGCTGGCGACGTTTGGCGCGCTGGCGCTCGTGTTGGCGGCGATCGGAACGTACGGGCTGATCGCCTACGCGGTCGCCCAACGGACGAGAGAGATCGGCATCCGCATGGCGTTAGGCGCCCGGCCCCGCATGATCGTTGGTGAGATCCTCGGGCGAGGAATGAAGCTCGCTGGTCTCGGCGTGTGCCTCGGCATCATCGGCGCGCTGGCGTTGACGCGTCTCATCCGCGGGATGCTGGCCGGCGTCAGCGCGAACGATCCGCTCAGCTTCGCGCTGAGCGTTGCTCTGCTGATTGCCGGAGCGGCGTTGGCGTGCGTACTCCCGGCGAGGCGCGCTAGCCGCGTGGACCCCGTGGTGGCGCTGAGGTCGGAGTGAAATCGGTCCGTTGGCGGTCCAACTACTCGAACTGTTTCCGGAACGTGTCGAGCTGATTGCGCAGGTCTGCTACTTCCCTGCGCAGCTCCTCCACCGTCGCTTCGAGCGCGGCGAAGCGATCCGCGCTGCGCGGCCCTGACGATGCCACCGGCTCCGGCGCGTCCACGGCATCGTACGTCGGCACACCCGACAGGAGATGCGCGAACCGCACCTCCTTCTGTCCCGGCCGCCGCTCGAGTCGAGTGGCGAGCGGCGATGGAGCCCTTGCCATGAGCTGCTCGAGCGAGGTCTCGACGTCGTCGAGGTCCTCGACGCCCGTGAGCCGACTGGCCCGCGTCTTGAGCTCGCCTAACGTCTGCGGTCCGCGAAGCATGAGGACGGCGAGCACGGCCGCCTGCCTCGCCACGAGCCCCAGCGTCTCGTTCGCCAGGTGGCGATACTTGAACACCCGTGAGCCGCTCTGCTGAACCACACGGACCAGCGATCGCTTTCGGAGCGACTCGACCGCCCCCGCGACGGTTGCCTCGTCGTAGTGCACAACCGGCTCGCGGTTCGACGTCTGGTTGCAGGCGTTGGTGAGCGCGTTGAGCGACATCGGGTAGTAGTCCGGTGTCGTCATCTCCTTCTCGATCAGCGAGCCGATCACGCGGATCTCGACGTCGGTCAGCAGGTCATCCACGGAGGTTCACCGGCCGCATATGGCCTCGGAGGTTGGCGAGGGAACGCGAGCACGACCGTCGCGCCTGACGACAACCCCTTGATGCCACGCCGCGCCTCCTTTGTACAGGGGCGCGAAGGCGACCGCACGCTATCGTGCCGGGTCGGCAGTTCTCACGGCCCGGAACCCGTACGCCACGCCTCTCGGTCCGCCACCCCACGAGCCGTAGTTCCGCCACTCGAGGGGGCTGTAGGGATTCAGCTCCCGCACCGTCCAGTCGCGCGTCCGCTCCCGCGCACGTTCGTAGTATCCGCCGCCGCGGTAGCCGTAGCCGCCGGCTTCGTTGTCGCCGAGTGGCCAGTCGTCATTCGTGGCGAGGCCGTAGTCGCGGAGCGTGCCGTCGCCGTGCGTTCCGCGGAACGCCCGACCGCGCGGATGACCGATCGTGACGGCCCGCTCCCACACGGACCCCGCGAGGTCCATCACCCACCAGTACGATGCGCCTAACGTCTCGCGAGTGGAGTCCGCGAGCCGTGATTCATCGGCCGCCCCGCTCTGCGCCAGGTCATCATCCGCGCCTACTCGCCGCGCCAGCCCGGCTTTGGAGCTCGCACCCCACGGGTAGTCGGAGGGCACGGGGTCCGTTGGGCCACGGGCGGCCTTCGTGAACTCGAGCTCCGTCATGGGACGGAGACCGGCCCAGTCTGCGAACGCGGTGCCGTCGTCCCAGCTCATCTGATTGGCGGGGCGATTCGGCTTCGCGGCGACGTACGCCGCGTCCACGATGCGGATCGATCCACGCTCCGTCGCGTAATCGAGCCCACCTAACGGGGCGCGAAAGGACGCCGCGTAATGCCCGATCGTGTTGAGGAAATCGGCGTACTGCCCCTGCAGCGTCTCGTACTTCATGATGTAGAACGCGCGTGTTCCCTTGGGGAACTCGGCCGGCACCGGCCCGCCTCGGTCGCCCTCGTACTGCGGGGAACGGGCCTGATAGTACAGGGCGCCGTCCTCGGGAGCGACGCGGATTGCCGCTTCGGACGTGACGCGGAATGGGCCACCATGCCCGCCGGTGGCCGTCGATCGATAAAACGCCGCGTGTGATACCGATGCCGTGTCACGGTCACCGATGCTGAAGGGACCGTCGGGAACGTAGACCATCTCGATGCCGAAGACGCGCGCCTCGAGCGTGGGGGCTGTCAACACGTTGGCCGGCCAGGACGTCGTGTCGAGCTCGAGGACGACGTCGCCCGCCAGATCGCCGCGATGGGTCGCCGCTGCTGCGCGACAGAACGCGCCAACGTGGTCGCCCGATGGCGCGCACGCGAGTGGACCACCCTCGCGCGTGGCCGCCAGTCGCACATGCCGCCATGGCGCGTTAGGCGACGGCCGCACCTTCACGAACAGCCAGACGGCGTCGTAGTTGCGCGCGTTGCGCCAGGCGGTCTTCCATGCGACCTTCGCGGATACGCGCAGCCCAGCGCTGCCGGCGGTGCGCTCGACGGCGCCGGTTTCGATGCGCAGGTCGTTTGCGAGCGCGGTGGAAAACGGGCTCGAGGCCAGAACGGCCACGATGCCGCACGCGAGCCCGCGTGCGGCGTCTCTCCCAAATCCCGGAACCATCGATCGACGCTCGTGGTTGGAGTTTGGGTGAATGCTCCTGCCGAGCGGGCGCATGGATCAAGCTGCTGGCGACGAACCGTGTTGATGAACCGAGTGGACGTGTCGAGAGCAGGCGGGTCAGGCCGGCACCGGCCTAGCGATCGCGCTGGCGAGCTGCCACGAGCAGTCGGCGGTATTCCGCGTTGTCGACATCCAGGAGCACGGCAGCGCTGAGCACGGCCTCCGCCTCGGCGCGCTTACCGCGTTTGAGCAGCGTCGCACCTAACGCCGCATGGTACCGTGCTTCGCTGCCGTCATATAAGACGGCCTCGCGATACCGCGCTTCGGCCAGCGCGTAGAGCCGGAGCTCGAGGGCCTCGTTGCCGTCCTGGTAGGCCTGAAGCGCACGGCGACGCACCTCTATCAGCGTCAGCCCCTCTCTCGGTACCGGGGGTCCGAACGTGTAGGACACCGAATCGCCGGCGGACAGCTCGTACATCGCCAGCGACTCCGTGGCGTCGACCACGTTCGCGTTGGCCACCGGCGTCGGCATCTCCCCGCGAGCGAGCCTCGGCGGCATTTCGCGCTCCATCCGCTCGAGCCTCGCGAGGCGTGCTTTCGTCGTCGGGTGCATGCCCACGTACTTGACGTTCGTCGGATTGTTCTGGGCCATGTGGCGCCAGAGGTTCGTCACTTCGCCGATCGGCCGACCGGCGCGCGTGAGGAGGTACATCGCGACGTCGTCCGCGTCCCGCTCCTGGACCTGGGAAAAGACCAGCGATCCGACGTCCAGCGGCTGCTTTCCCGATTCACCTCTCGCGTTCATCGCGCGAACCGCGGCCGACGTGTCCACGATCGCGCCGAAGGACGCATCGATCCTGTTCTGCTGTTGCGCCTGGACGTGCCCCAGGGCGTTATGCGCGATCTCGTGCGCGAGCACCGCCGCGAGCTCGTCGTTGTCGACGAGGAAGCGCAGCATGGCTGACGTCACGGTCACATTGGATCCGTCGGCCCAGGCGTTGACCTCGTCCTTCCGCGACGCGATGAGATTGTAGCCGCATGCGGTGTCGGCTGGGACGGTGACGCGAGTCTCGCTTGCAGGAGCGCCGCCGCGGGCTCTGGCTTCGCTCCGCGCGGACGCGTCCATGAGAAACGTGGTATCTCCACGGCGGAGTGTCAGACGCGGCGCGGCATTTCCACGCACGGCGACTGCGCGCGCGAGCTGCGACGCCGCGTTAGGCCCGCGGGGCGCCGTCCCGTCGTTCACGCCGACGACGCGATCGCCGACCGCGATTCCCGCGCGGGCCGCAGCGGAGCCGCTCGCGACGCTGACGATGAAGACCGTATCGGAAAAGCCGAGGGACCGTGCAGCCTCCTCGTAGGCCGACGGAAAGGAGTTGAGGTTCGCGAACCGCACCCCGGTGCCTGGCGCGACCGCTCCGGTGCAGTATGGCATAGCGACCGCGAGAAGCCTGTGCCCCACATCATCCACGCGACGCTGCTGGCGAAGGTCGCGCGTGATGAGCACCTCCTGCTGCTCCAGCTGCGCAGCGTGCACGATCTCGGGCGTCGCCGGAGCGGGTCGCGTGCCGGACGTGGCGCATGCGTTCACGCAGACGGCGATCAGGAACGCCGTCTGGGGACGGTTGAAGCGGGGCATTTATCGCACCTCGGGTGCCTGGCGCTGGAGGCCGCGGGCGTCCGCGACAATCTCCATTGGCACATTCTAACCCGAGTACGGCGGCCCGCCAGGGGTACGCCGTTACAAGGGTGTCGGTGCGACAGCCTATTGCTTCTTATAGATGAGGGCCAGCCCGCCGGCGGCTACGGTGAGCGAATTCCCGCTCAGGGAACCGGTGCCGGTCGACCCATCGCTCTCGAACGTGAACGTCACGGCAGTGCCGTTCAGCGCATACGTGCCGGCGTCCGGAAGCGAGTCCGTGGTCACCTCGCCGGCCTGCGTTATCCGAAAATGCGTCAGCTGTGTGAAGGTCCCGTTCTCGGAGACGTTCAGCACGTCGTCCGTCAACTCCACCTTGTCGCTCCCGAGCTGAGCGAGGATGAAAGGCAGGCCGCTGCCGTTGACCGTTTGAAGATTCCAGACGCCGGCGACCGAGGCGGGCGTCGGTTGCGTAGGCGAGTCGCCCCCACACGCGGCGGCAGCAATCAGCAACAGGCAGGCAGCGATACGGCGCATGGCGTTTCTCCGGTGGGATGGTCGGGTGGCGGCCCACGACTTCCGTCACCGCTTCCGTATGGCCGACGTGCACGATGCCCACTCGGCCGATCGAGGCATTTCCGAAGGACACGATCCACCCACCGGAGCGTCACACAGGAGCGCGCTCGCGTGAGGCGCTCGTTATGCACCCACGCGAGGATGGTTCGCTCTCAAGACACGACCTGATAGACCTCCCGCCTGCCGCGCTCGACCAGCTCGTGATACCCCGCCATGGCGTTTCGCACCGACTCGTCCGCCATCAGCGACTCCTCGACGGAGAAGAAATCATCGACCGTCGGCACCGTCACCTCGGCGACGAGCGTCCAGAACTGTTCGCCGGTGACGTCGGTGAGCAGGCGAATCGGCGGTCGGCCCGTTTTCTCCAGCGCGGCTGAGAGGGTCCGGAAGCGGTCGATCAGGGGGCGGACCTTTCCCGGTTTGCAGTTCAGTACTTCGCGGATGATGTACACGCGCTCCTCCTATGGATAACGGTCAGTACCATGAAGGAGTCCAATGTGAGCCGTTAGGTGGGTCGTCGCTTCGGCGAGAATACCCATGGCTGAACGACAAGGGATGGGTAATTGCCGCCATTGTCGGGAATAGGGAATCGGCGGCGCGCTTCGCGCGCGCCCGGGAACGGGGAACTGGGAACCGAGGCTCCGCGAGGAGTCACGATTCCCGGTTCCCTGTTCCCGGTTCCCGCTATTCCCGATTCCCTATTCCCGATTCCCGATTCCCGATAATCTTGTGTTCGTACGCAAACGCGATCGCCGCGGTACGCGACGGCACGTCGAGCTTCACGAGAATGTTGCTCACGTGGCGGTCCACCGTTCGCTCGCTCACCGACAGGCGAGTCGCGATCGCCTTGTTGGTGCAACCGTCGGCAATGAGCCGAAGCACCTGCCGTTCGCGAGGCGACAGCTTCTTTCCTGCGGTGGAAGTCGACGGCGGATTCACACGGTCGATGCGCGCCAGGTCGCCCCGTGCGCGGAGTCGCTCGAATACGGCTCGGGCCGCGGCGAGCTCGAGCCGAGTGGTTTCCGCGTCGCGGAGCGCGTGACAGGCGAGGCCGATGAGGACGCGAGTGCGCGCGGCGTCGTACGGCACATCGAGATGCATCCATCGCTCGAACGCCCTTCGCAGCGGCCCGAGCGCCGCGTCAGGCTTCCCCTCGGCGAGCGCAATGGCGCCCTCCGCCTCGGCCGCAGCGGCTCGTAAGGCATCCGCGTCGAGTGCATCGGACAGTGCAGACAGCTCACGCCACGCGTCCCGTGCGTCATCAATCGCGCCTGCCGCCAACAGGATCTCGACGCAACTCGGGAGCAGTCGCGCACGCCGCGACTGGTTCGTCGTGGTGTGCAGCGCGCTGCGCAGCGTGGCGCACGCGGCATCGACTTGCCCTTGAGCCATCCGGAGGAGCGCGAGGCCGGGCTGCGGATCATAGCCCACCTGACTCGCCGCTCCATAGGCTTCCTCCGCTGCAGCGTGCTCGCCACGCAGGCGATGGATCTCGCCCTGCTGGTATAGCGCTCCACCCGGAGGCTTGCGACGCCCACGCGCCTCGCGATCGCATGCGCGGCACGCGTCCTCGAGGGCGGCGGACCATTCACCGTGCGACCGCCGAACTTCCGCGCGATGGACCAGGCACACGCTGCTGAAGGCCAGTGACTCGGACTGCGGCTCGCACCACCGAGCGAAGGCAGTCGTCCATTCGTGCGCGCGGTCCAGCGCGTACACCTTGTTGCAGACTTCGAGGACGCTGCAGTACATGAGCCCCGTCACCATCGGCGAGAGCTCACCGCCGACCACCGCGAGCATCGTCTCGTCGAGCAGCTCGAGACCGGCGCCGATCTGTCGCAGATTGATGAGCGCGCGGGCTTCGACATGGCGCGCCATGGCGGTGAGGTCGGCATCGTCGAATCGCTCGCCGATTGCCGTGGCTTTCGCCGCACGCGTGCGCGCTTCGGTGGCATCGCCTTCGCGCAGAATCCGCTCGATGCTTGGCAGGAGGACGTAGCCGTGCTCGACGCAATCGATATTCTCGATCAATCGCTGCGCGCGTGCGACCCAGGCATTCGATTGCGCGAGCTCGCCGCGAAACAGGAGCGTTAGGCCGAGCCAGAACGCGGTGCGCGCAGCCTGCTCGCGCTGCCCTTGGTCCACCTGCGCGCGATGGAGGCGGTCGAAGCACCGCTCGAATTCGACCTCGCCGCCGATGAGATACGCGGCGAATCCGAGCCGCTGGAGGTCGTCGCAGCTCAGTGGGGCGGCCTCGTCGGCGAGTCGGAGGCCCTCGAAGGCTTCGTCCCACGCGCCGCGGTCGTAGCACGCTCGGGCTTGCACGAGGTCGTACGCCATCTCGGTCCAATGTACTGCGGTGTCCGGTCGTCTCCAGTATCTACGTAGAGCTAATTCGGTCATTGGCAGCCAGTCGGAGGGCTTCTTACCCAACTGGACGCGTTCCAGTCGCTAGCCACATGTTTGAGGCGACCGAAGCCAGCCTGACACCGAGAGTTGCACGTGAGCGCGTCACCGACCGATTGGTTCCGCCGCGTCGATACCGTATTCGACGCTGCCGTCGACCTTCCCGCCGATCAACAAGCGGCGGTCGTCGAGCGCGAGTGTGCTGGTGACGAAGCACTCCGCGCGGAAGTCCTCTCGCTCCTGCGAGCCTACCGGTCGGATAGCCCCCTCGAAGCTCCCGCCGCCGCACTCGCGGCGCCGCTCTTCCAGCCTGCCCGCGCGGCCTCCGATCGCATTGGCCCGTTCCGCATCGTTCGCGAGATCGGCCGCGGCGGCATGGGACGCGTCCTCCTCGGCGAGCGCGCCGACGGGCAGTTCGAGCAGCGGGTCGCCATCAAGCTCATTCAGCACGGCAGCCCGGGCGTCGTCCGCCGATTCGTCGAGGAACGCCGCATCCTCGCGCTGCTCGAGCACCCCAACATCGCTCGGCTCGTCGACGGCGGGCTCACCGCCGACGGACTGCCGTACTTCGCCATGGAGCTCGTCGATGGCGAGCCGATCGACCGCTACTGCGAGTCGCGCCATCTGCCACTCGACGCGCGGCTCGAGCTCTTCGCCCGCGTGTGTGACGCCGTCGCCTACGCACACCAGCACCTCGTCATCCACCGCGACCTCAAACCATCGAACATCCTGGTCACCGCCGACGGTCAGGTGAAGCTGCTCGACTTCGGCATCGCAAAGCTGCTCGGCGACGCGCAAGGCGATGATCTGACGGGCACGGGGCTGAGCCCGATGACGCCGCAGTTCGCGGCGCCGGAGCAGATCCGCAATGCGCCGATCAGCACCGCGACCGACGTGTACTCGTTAGGTGTGCTGCTCTACCTGCTGCTCACCGGCGAGCGGCCGTACGACCTTCGCGGGAGGCTGGCCGCCGACGTCGAGCGGATCGTGTGCGTGGACGTGCCACCGAAGCCATCGAGCCGGGCGGCGGGCCCGCTGGCGAGACGGCTGCGCGGCGACCTCGATCTGATCGTGATGACCGCGCTGCAGAAGGACGAACAGCGCCGCTATCAGTCGCCGGCCACGCTCGCCCATGACCTGCAGCGATTCCTGCAGGGCCGCGCGATCCTCGCGAGACCGGACACCGCTCGGTATCGGCTCGAGAAGTTCGTACGTCGCAACCGGACCGCCGTCGCGTTCGCAACTGCAACCGCGGTGGCGCTCGTCGGTGCGACCGTGTTCTCCATCGCGCAGATGCGAGAGGCACGGAGACAGCAGCGTGAAGCCGTCCGCGCCGCGCAACGCGCGACCGCGCTCAGCGAGCTCCAGACCGTGCTCGCTGGAGACGCTCGCGACCCCGACGGGCGGCCGCTCCCTCCCGCCGGCCGGATCGCGATGGCCGAAGGGGTCATTACACGCCGCTTCGGGTCGGACCCGGCGCTCGCCGCGAGCCTGATGGTGGACCTCTCTGGACGGTACGTCGAGGCCGGAGACCTCAAGGCACAACGCGCCATGCTCGGCAAGGCGCGCGCGATCGCGCTCGAGGCAAACCTGGGAGCGGAGGTCGCGCTGGCGACGTGCTGGAGAGCGAACAGCTACTGGCTCGAGGACATCCTCGACTCGGCGCGAGCGGACGTGGCGGAAGGGAAAGCCGCGCTCGCGCGGGACAAGTACCGCGATCACGAGGCCGAAGCGACTTGCCTGGAGGCCGAGGGCAAGTTGCTGCAGGCGACAGGGAAGCCCGATTCGGGAATCGCGCTGCTCAAGCGGGCCGTTCGGATCGAGGAGGATGAACCCGGAAGCACGGAAGCCCTCGGGCGCATGAACTCCCTCGCCGAGGTGCTGCGCTTGAGCGGCCGGATCCGTGAGGCGGTGCCTTACTTTCGTAGAATCCTCGCGCAGCTCGAGGCGTTAGGCTACGGAGAGACCGACGCGTTCCCGAACGTGGTGAACTTTCTGTCGACGTCGTTGACGGACCTTGGTGAGTGGGCCGTACTCGACTCCACGCTTCGCGGGTACATTCGTCCGCGTGAGGCAGCACACGGTGAAGGACGAGTGCCGACGCTGCTGGCGCTCCTCTACGCACGAGCGAAGCTACGCCTCGGCGAGACCGACTCGGCAGACCTGTGGTTGACGCGTGCCATGCGAGATACGACCCAGGGCGCTGGGCAGTTCGATGCATATCTCGCCTCGACGTTGACCGAGCTCCGCCTCGACCAGTCGCGGCTCAAGGACGCGCGCGTCGTGGCAGCCCAACTTCCCGCCGGCCGACGCGGCCAGCGTGCGACGGCCGCAATGCTTCGGGCACGACTGCAGCGCGCGGACGGAGATCCGCGCGGCGCTTCGGCGTTCCTCGAGCGAGAGCTCGGTACCGTGTGGAACGACGGGCAGCAGCGCCTAACGCTCTTTTCGCTCCCGCTGGTCACTGCTGGCGAGTGGCGTCTCGCGAGCGGTGATGCGCGCGGTGCAGATTCGCTTGCGGTCCTCGCTCGAACGGCGGCGGCGGTCGACTCGGTCGCGCTGGTGCGAAGTGCGCTGGCCGGGCGCGCCGAGCTGCTTCGCGCGCAGGCGTTGCGGGCGGGAGGTCGCGCGGCGGAGGCCCGGCAGGCGGCTGAGCGGGCGGTTACGGCGCTCGGGAACGGCTATGGGCCGAATCACCGGTGGACGCGAGCGGCGCGGGCGCTCGCAGATTCACTCCGGGGCTGAGGAAGTGCGGTTTTTACCGCAGAGGTCGCAGAGGTCGCGGAGGCTCCCAGCGTTAGGCGCATCGCGGCAGCGGCCGGGATTCTTGGTGACGGCCTCGGGAAGCCAATGCGCGCCGAGGTCGTTTTCCAAGCATTTCCATTTCTCTGCGTCTCTGCGTCCTCTGCGGTTCAGATCAGCCGCACTCCGTGTGAACTGCAGCCTGCCTGACGACCAGCGGTACGTGGCGCGCGGCACGAGCTGCGATATCGGCGCGTTCGAGTTCACGGACTTCACGGTCGTGACGCTCACCATCGACGCGAACTCGTTCGCCGGCGGGGCGAATGGTGCGGCCACCGTGACTGGAACCGTGCGATGCTCTCGCACGGGTGACCAATTCGGCGTGGTCGTCGCGCTCGAGCAGCAACAGAAGGTTGGCAAGGCGACGATAGTCGTCCGAGGCAGCGGGAGTCTCGGGGTCAACTGTACGACCTCGGCACAGCCGTGGAGCGCCGTGGTCACGCCCGCATCTGGCGCGTTCATTCTGGGCGCGGCGTCCGCGACGGCGAACACCAACAACGTACCGGCGTGGGTCTCGCCGTCGTCCGCCTCGAAAGCGGTCAAGCTCGTTAGGCCGCCACGAAGGTAACCATAGTCGTTAGTCGATAGTCGGGAGTCGGCAGCTAACGACTAACGACCATCGACTAACGACTGCGTAGCGCCGAGCTCGCCCTAAACGCGTCGAGGAGGGAATGGTATGAAGCACAACGATTTCACATGCCGACACTGTGGCGAGCACTTCAACTCGCGAGCGGAGTTGAACCGGCACAACCACGACCAGCACTCCATGCACGGTCGAAGCGCGTCGGAGAGCTCGTCGTCGTACAGCTCGTCGGACAGCCAGTCGAGCCAGCGCACTGGGTCATCCCCGCGCCGGTCGAGCGACGAAGGCTATCGTTAGGCCTGACTGGCTACGCGCCGAGAGCGGCCGCCAGTGTCATGCTGGCGGCCGTTCTTCTTTTAGCGAAGTCGATCGCATAACGCGGTGAACCCCGCGTCCGTTCCGCGCCGCAGGGTGAGCGGCGTCTTGTTGAGGCCCGTGTCGGGGTCGTCGCTCTTCGAGATCGCCGATTTGCCCCGTCGTATGTAGAGCGACGCCTCGAGCGCGAGCGAATCGGCGCCGTCCCAACGGCCATAGAGGTGGCTCGGCGCAAGCCCCTCCGGTGGCGGCCCGCTGTCGGTAGGGCTCGTCGCGAGGTGAAAGCGCGAGGCTCCGTTGTCGTTAGGCTCGCCTGACGCCTCGAGGTGACGTACCCGTCCCGGGCCGTCGCACACGAGCACGCGCGCCTCGAGCCAGCTATGGCGTTGCGTGCGGATGATCGGCGTCCCCTTGCGGTCCCGGCCCAGCGGCACGAGCTGCATGTCAATCAACATCGCGAGTCGTTTCCCGCTCCTGGTCGTGAACGGGCCCACCCACGTGCCGACGAGCGGAGGCCTGCCGGAGTCGACATAGCCCCAGGGGAAACGTCGCTTGTCGATGTAGATCGCGAGGTAGTGCTCGCCCACCACGAATGCGATGAGCAGACCGAGACCGATCAGACCTGGGCCACAGCCGGATTTTCGCTTCATGGCACGCTCGCTCGCGGTTCCGAGTGCTGAAGGTGACTGCGCCCTCGGGGATCAATCTGCAGAAAATCGATAGGCGGGACCACACCCTACCGATGTCCGCACGTCTCCGGCTTTCCCGCAGAAAAGCCTGAGGAGGTTCACTGGCGCAGCGCCTTACGCGCGCCAGCAGGGACCCGGCAGGCAGGCCGAAGCCGTCGGATGGCTCGAAGTCCTGGATTGCCGCGCCTAACAGAGTGTAGTGCCTACCACATCGAGGATACGACAGATGGATACGTTCATCGCGCGAGCCGGCCGCTGGCCGCTCGCACTCATGCTTTGGGCGCTGGCGGCACTCGCCGCCGCGTGCTCGGACGAGACCGTCGCCCCCAGGTACTCGTCACCCACACCCGGGACACCGTCAGCGGCACCTCACTCGCGCTGCATAACGTGACGCTGACGAAGGGCAACGCCGACTTCGCATCGGCTGTCGCGGTGTCATCTTCGTTGGCACTGTACAACACGACGATCCAGGGCAATCACGGAACGGGATCCGCCATATTCGCCAACAGCTCGCTGCAAATCGTCAACAGCACGGTGAGCGGCAACGTGGTCGGAACGAGCGCGGTCGAGTACGGCCAGTTCGCGTACGTGACGCTCGACAACAGCACGATCGCGTATAACGCGCCCGGCGCCGGGTTC
>Ga0207645_10000537_pt1 | contig 31548 bp, 25 predicted proteins | sample KBSM53metaG_FD_184331 | JGI IMG/M metagenome (GOLD analysis project Ga0207645, IMG submission 184331) | Miscanthus rhizosphere microbial communities from Kellogg Biological Station, Michigan, USA - KBS M5-3 metaG (SPAdes) (version 2) | ecosystem: Host-associated > Plants > Roots > Rhizosphere >...
ACCCGACCTGCTTGTCTCCGACATCATGATGCCGCGTGTGGATGGTTTTTCACTGTTGAAAAAACTGCGGGCCCGCAAAGAAGTGAATCACACACCGGTGATTTTTTTATCAGCAAGAGCAGGCGATGAAGCTAAAGTAGAAGGTCTTGATGCAGGAGCAGATGACTACCTCGTGAAACCGTTTTCGGCCAAGGAGCTGATCAGCCGTGTATCGAATCATATTCGTATAAACAGGGTAAGACGGGAAACAGAGATGCAGTTCTATCAATTGTTTAATCAAACACCAGCCATTATCAACCTGCTAAAAGGCCCGGAGTTCCGCTTTGAATTTTTTCATCCCAATAACAGGTTGTTGTTTGGGAATGTGGATTATACCGGGTTGACAGTACGGGAAGCGTTCCCGGAACTGGAAGAACAGGGAATTTTCGCGATGCTTAACGAGGTTTATCTTAATGGCAAAACCGTTACACAAAACGAGCGGGAAGTTTATTTTGCAAAAGACATTGAAAAGAAAAATGCGCGGTTTTTAAATTTTATATACCAGCCCTGGTATTCATTCAATAAAAAAATTGAGGGCGTGCTTGCATTTGCGGTAGACGTAACAGAGATTGTTGAAAACCGCAAAAAGATTGAAGAAAGTGAAAACCGTTTCAAGCTGCTGACTGAAACACTGCCGCAACTGGTTTGGATGACCGATGCAGCGGGTGCGGTTTTATTTTTATCGTCAAACTGGGATGGCTATGCTGTCGATGGCAACCGCCACTGGCTGCAGGCCGTGCACCCCGAAGACCAGGACCTTTGGAATGAAAGGTGGGGCAATAGCTTAAAAAGCGGGAAGCCTTTCAAAACGGAATTGCGGTTGATGAATGGCGCGGGCGATGCCCGTTGGTATTACGGGGAGGCACAGCCGATAATCAGCCCGGTCGGCATCGTTGAAAAATGGATAGGGGTATTTACGGATATCCAGGACCAGAAAGAAGCCGAATCTCACCTGGAGCATCTCGTTAAGCAACGTACCAGCGAATTGAGCCGGTCAAATGAAGATCTCCAGCAATTTGCACATGTGGCCAGTCACGATCTGAAGGAACCTGTGCGGAAGGTAACCACCTTTACCCAACGGCTGGAAGAAGAACTGAGACCCAACCTTACAGAAAAGGCAAAAATATATATTGAAAAGATCAGGAAGGCATCGGAACGGATGTCGTCGATGATTGAAGGTGTTTTAAAATATTCTTCGCTGGGTGAAACGAAAGGATCAATTGAAGTTATCAATCTGCGTGATATATTTGCGAGTATAGAATCCGACCTGGAATTAACTATCGCGGAGAAAGGCGCAACGATCGAAGTAACGTCCATGCCCAGCATTGACGGTGTGTGGGTGCTGATCTACCAGCTCTTTTATAACCTTATCAATAACTCGTTGAAATTTTCAAAGATTGATGCGCCGCCGCGTATTACTGTAACTGCGGCGCATATTTCCGGTAAATTTGTTACTATTGTTGTCAGCGACAATGGTATCGGTTTTGAAGATCAATATGCGGAAAAGATATTTGATGTGTTTACCCGTTTGAATTCGAAAGACCGGTATGAAGGAACGGGACTGGGACTTTCACTTTGCAAAAAAATCGCCGAAAGGCACGGTGGAAGTATAACGGCGATGGGGATACCAGGACAGGGGGCAAGGTTTACCGTTCAATTGCCGTTGCACCAGGAAAAACTTACCCTGCAACATGAATAATGCTACACGTATCTGTTTGCTGGACGATGATAGTGATGACCGGGAATTATTTTCGGAAGCAGCCAAAGGGTTGGAGCAGGCGGTGATCTGTGAGTGTTTTGAGGATGGGAAAGAAGGTCTGTCAACCATGCTTTCGGCAGAATTCACGAAACCCGACATTATTTTCCTCGATCTTAACATGCCCACGATGAATGGATGGCAATTCCTTGAACATATCCGCAAACATGATTCACTTTCTGGCGTTCCTGTAATCATTTATTCTACTTCTTCTGCACCACGCGACCAGGACTATGCAAAGGCAATGGGCGCTATCTGTTTTGTTACAAAACCCTATAATTTCAGTAAAGTGAAACTGGTGCTGCAGATCGTAGTACGTAATATTCAAAAAAACACGTTACATCAGGCCTGTGCGGAAATAAGAGCAAATCTGAGCGCTACCTGATTGTCCATCTGCCTAATGCCAACACAACCGGGATTTTAAATTTTGTTGAATCTGTGTTGAAAGTACAGTCAGGTAATTAGAATATTCGAATTTTCAAATGAAAAGTATGTAACTACAACCCGCAAAACGACAAAAAAAGTTTGGTAGCATTCCGCCATTCGGTAACTGATGTTGGTTTTGTGATATAGGCATAGGCACCTATCTGCATGCATTTTTGTTTCTCGATGTCGTTTTCCGACGTGGAATAAATTATTACGGGGATATTGCTGAATTCAATACTGGATTTAAGATATCTTAACGTCTCGGTGCCATTCATCTTTGGCATATTGAGATCCAGAATAATCACACACGGAAAATTGGAAGGATCACCCAGCTTTTTAAGCAGGGCTATTGCCTTTTCGCCATCCTGCGCATAAAGAAGATCCGATCGCGCCATCCCGGATGCAAGTGAATCAAAAAGAATAAACTTGTCTTCATCATCATCATCCACTAAAAGAATTTTTTTTGTGAAAGACATATGAATAGTTAATTAACCAATCTTGAAATTGGGAATGAAACAAAAAAAGTAACACCATTATCCTGATCAGTATTCCCGGTCGCCCAAATTTTTCCTTTGTGAACTTCAACGATCCTTTTACAAATGGCAAGACCCAATCCGCTTCCATCATAAGTTTCGCGTCCGTGCAGGCGCTGAAAAAGAGTAAATATTTTTTCGAGGTATTCTTCTTTAATTCCAATACCGTTATCTCTGAACGTGAACAAGACCTGCCTGTCATCTGTAACGCAGAGTATATCAACTACCGGCTCAGCATCGGTTCTTGAATATTTTAAAGCATTGCCGATTATATTCTGAAAAAGCTGGACCATCATTCTTTTATCTGCTTTGATGACAGGTAAGGTCGAAAAATTTACCGTAGCTTTTTTTTCGTTGATAATGATCTCTAAATCCTGAAGCGCTGCACTTAAAACAAGGTTGAGATCCACTTCTTCAAGTGTATCAGCAGCGTTATCAACACGGGAAAAAGAAAGAATATCTTGTATCAGGGACCGCATTCGCAGTGCCGAATTCTGCATTTTCGTTAAAAATAATAAACCCTTCGGATCTATGGTGCCGGCATATGCATCACGGAGAAAGTCGCTATAGAAAAGAATTTTCCGCACGGGCTCCTGTAAATCGTGCGAAGCAATGAACGCAAACTGCTGCAATTCGAAATTACTTCTGTTTAGTTCATCAATATAATGTTCCAGTTTTTGCTGGTTTTCTGTTAGTTTTTGTTGTGCTTCTTTTAATTCAATATTGTCACGTAATGTTTCTTCCAGGAGTTTTTGCGCATGTATGTCTACCATGATCCCATTCCAATAGTGAACCGTTTCGGAATTACCTGTATATGGATAAAGTGAGATCTGGTGCCACAAAAAATCTCCCGTTTTCGAATTGCGCAGCCTCACCTGCGTCTTGATTTCAATAACACCGGTTAAAATTTCGTTTTGGAGTATAGTTAAAAAACCACTGTAATCATCAGGATGAATAACAGTTTTCCATTTGCTTTTATTCAAATTTTCGGATGTATAACCTGAATAAGCACTCAACCATTCATTGGTAAACAGGATCTTGCTGGTTTTGTCGATAGAAAAAATCATTACAGGCAGCGAATTTGTCAATAGCTTGTATTGATTTTCACTTTTGATAATGTTTTCAGCGAGCGCCAGCAGTTGTTCGTTCTTTCTTTTCAATTCATCGTATGGTGAAATGGGAGGTTCGTTACGAAAAAGATTGCGCCATTCATCAATTTTGAACGTATTTATAGGTATAGGCGCCGGTATGAAGTAATACAATTCTACCAGGGTTGCATTTCCACTAGTCTTCACATTGAACTTGCTTACGAGGCGTTTCGCATACTCGAGTCCATCCATAGAGCGTTCGCCAGATGAATTATTATTTTTCAGCGTGGCGACGATATAGTTATTCCTTCGTTCAGCAACAACGCTTAATACCAGATTGCCCTGCTTTCCGCTTTCGATTATATTTCGTGAAACTTCTGATACAGCAGTTGCAAAAGTGGTTTGCGCAGATAAACTCAAATCTGCGAACTCTGCAATTTTCATGGACCGCTTATGAGCCAGTATCAGGTCCATTTCATTATCCAGCGTTATATTCACCAGGTCATGCATTGCTTAATTGATTTTACATGAAACAACGGACATATCATCGGTAAACCTTGCAAAATCCTTGATCAGCGTAGCGCACAGCACGGAAAGATCATACCGGTAAATCGAAGGGTACTTGATTGTGTCCCACCGGGTTTTCAATCCGTCAGATGCCATAATTAAAACCTGCCCTGCTTCATACGGTGTTTCCTGTGAGTTTAAGGAATTCGGAACGTTCAATCCAATGATGCCGTTATACGACATGTAATTTTTATTCTGTGACGGGCTGCTGATTTTAGTACCTATATTGCCAACACCACATATTTTCCATTTTTTTTTACTAAAGTCATAAACCGCTACCGTACCTACCAGGCCCCGTGTTTTTTTCACCGCGTTATTTATAAAGTATATTATTTCAGCAGGATCGGTTTCACTACAATCAAGGAAAGCCTGTCCGGCTGCTTCTACAGCTTTGTTTGCTTCCGTACCATGACCTAATCCATCTCCTAAAAAGAGTTTCAGATAATTTTCATTCATCCGGTAGAAAAAGCCATCACCACAAACCGGTTGCCCCGGTTTGCTGATAAGTGTTGAGCCAATTTCTGCGCGGGAAGGTTGATTGAATGCGGGTGTATTTTTATCGAAAATCCGTATGAGCATTACCGTACCCCATTCTTTTATAGAAAAGACCTGAAATAAATTTGACAATCTTTTCATTGCCCCAAGACCCTGCCCTAATGAATTTTTTGTCGATACCCCGTCTGCCAGCATCCTCGTCACATCTGTCATTCCGGGTCCGTTATCAATGCTGATGATTTCAAGACCATGAATCCCATTCTTATAAATCGGTTTTACCAATACCCTGCCGCCTTCCCCATGTCGTACCAGGTTGCTGACCAGTTCCGCAACGATAATATCAATCTCGCCAACTTTTGTTTCGCTAAACTTTTCCTTTACTGCTAAAGTGTGAATTTCCCTTTTCAGAATTGCAAAATAACTGCGATCATTGACCGTATAGGCCAGGTGTGCTTCACTAACCATTCTTCCATTTTAATATACTTACTCTTGTACCCTGCCCCAAAATACTTTTGATTTCAAATTCGTTTACAAGTCGCTTTGTACCGGGAAGGCCTACGCCCAGGCTTTTACCGGTGGAAAAGCCATCCTTCATTGCCTGATCGATATCTTTAATGCCAGGTCCTTTATCTTCAAATGTTAACCGGATTCCACTATCGCGTCCTTCCGAAACAATTTCTATCAATACAACTCCACCGCCGGCGTATTTGAGCATGTTTCTGACCAGTTCGCTGGCAGCAGTAATCAGTTTTGTCTGGTTGACGAGACTCATGGTAATTTTTACCGCATGTTCTTTTACGCGATTTCTGAAAGGGACAACATCCTGTTCCTTGCCAATTCTCATGGAGTCTTTATTCAACACTATTCTCATCTATATCATTTTCTTCGTCCGTTAACAGGATTTTATCTTTCAGGAGCTCCATTCCTTTCTCTACATCCAGTGCTGTATGAACACCTTTCAGTTCAAGACCGAGTTCAATTAAAGTAATCGCAACTGCAGGCTGCATGCCAACAACTACTGTCTCCGCATCCATAATCTTTGACATGCTGCCGATATTGCCGAGAATCCTTCCCATAAAAGAGTCAACAATGGATAAGGCAGAAATGTCTATTAATACACCTTTCGCTTCAGTTTTGTAAACCATTTGTACCAGGTCTGCCTCCAGGTTGGTAGCAAGGCGATCATACAAGTCTATCTGGATGGTAACAAGAAGAAATTTACCCATCCGTAATATTGGTATTCTATCCATTACGATCTGGCTTTATCACTAATAACTTTTTTTACTTCCAATCTTAACATATTAAAGGCGAATTTCAGTGCGCTGGCCAATGTAGCTTTTGTTACCACGTTTGAAAGATCAATCCCCAGGTGTACAACAGTTTGTGCAATCTCCGGACGGATGCCGCTAATAATACATTCCGCTCCCATTAATTTGGTTGCGGCAACTGTTTTTATCAGGTGTTGTGCAACAAGTGAGTCAACTGCAGGAACACCGGAAATATCAAGGATAGCGATAGTACTGCCGGTACGCACTATTTCTTCCAGCAGGTTTTCCATTACCACCTGCGTTCGGGCACTATCGAGTGTACCGATTATCGGAAGGGCAACGATACCATCCCATACGCGGATAACAGGAGTCGAAATTTCTGTTATTTCATCTGTTTGACGTAAAATAACCTCCTCCCGTCCTTTTATGTATGTTTCAAATGTGACAATACCAAAGCTGTCCAATAGTTTACCGATACTGAGGGACCCGCTATATAATTTTACAGGATCAGTAATCTCCTGCTGCAGGATAGACAGCAGAGCGTCTTTTAAACTAAAGATATAAACGGCGGTTTCTCTTGGACTGAAACCCTGTCTTGCACGGGAAATAGAAATACCTGAAAGTGTTTCCTTCGCTTTATCGTAATCTTCGGCATTTGCATTATCCAGATTTTTTTCAGACAGAGCTTTGAGAAAATCATCGAGTAATTCTTTAGACTGTTCCCTCAACTCACCATTACTGATGATATCTTCACGAAGCGAGTCATCTGCGAGCTGATTGGACATCCATTTTTCGAAAATCTCTTTATTTTTCTTTTGAAGTGTTTTGGCAATATCCATACTCATGTTGTAAATGGTTTAAACTGTAAGTGTTTCTAAAATCCGATTTTTAATAAACCAGTAGAAATTGGCAGATGAACTATGACTCTAGATGCAGAATATGCTTCACCGATATCCGCAGGTAGTTGGTGGTTTGGGTAGAATAAGCGCCATTATGTTGCTCAATGCCCTGCTTCGCGTTAAATGTACACTTATTAATCCATTGCGGTGTTTTTATTTAGCCTATGTTGACGGATATTGAAATAATATCCTGTCACAACTTATACAATCGAAATTTTTTAGGACACCAATTGTAAGTTCCCGAACCCTTATCTGGACAGTATTTATGATGAATGGATGGGTTGAAGAAAGAAAGGGAAGAGGAAATCAAAAAGCCGATAAAAAATAATTAATGGCGCCGCCTTTACAATCTGATAGTGGCGGCCTGAAAGCTTATTCAATAAAGTAGCACACGCAGCGTACACCGTCATCCCTTAAAAAACCTTTTAACCATGAAACCAAACTATTTATTTGTTGATCCGATTGCTGTCAAGATAGATATCCTGGAACATCAGGTATTGTTTTGCCGATAACCGGATCTGACTATGTTTCACCGTTGTTAGTAATGTTTTTCCGCATTTTCAAATTGACAGATTCTTTAAACCGAAGGCCGGATTTATTAAAACTATGCGGAGAGACCTCGAGAGTGTGCGGAATGATGGCAGTGCAGGATCGGCCTACTCCTTTCAGTCTTAATTTGTTCGGTGGTTACCTGGTGTTCTTTCCTTTGAATAGCAGTTCCCAGCCTAACTGTGCTTTAACCCGGTTGTACCTGATTTTCAATCTAACGATCAACACTATGGGCTTTTCAGGTAAAAACACTTGCCAAAAAAACAGCCAATTCGAGATGTTTTGCTCTGTCACAGGCAATAACTGGCACCTACATTTGTACCAGAAGTTGATTGATACAGTAGTTATCAATCGATCCAATATCACTGAAAAGACCAAGATTCCAAGTCCTGAAAAAACCAATTAAATCCAATATCAGTCAACTTCTTTTTTTCCAATATCCTCCGTCCCTGCTAAATTATTGATAGCGGCTGTTCGATAAGAGCAGCCGTTTTTATTTGTTGATTTTTGGAAGAAATAGCATAACGCATTGCGCCGCGGATAAATGATAGCGATTATGAATGCAAAATGTTGTGAAATAAAAAAGGGCCGGAATAGAAATTCAGCCCCGCTTTTAAAATCCAATATCCTATGAAAAACCATTACAATAGTACTTCAGTGTTTCGGCAGCTGCAACAAAACACAAACAAATCTTTTATTGTGCCCCCGGAAAATTTAATCTAAACCTTTCTTAAACCCGCGGATATAATTTAGTTGTGTACACAGACAAAAAAATTGCGGTTTGTGACCCTTCATTTAAATTATGCATGAGCAGGTGGCAACAAATAAAATATTAGTCTACTTATTTGGTAGGATAATAGAATCTCTATATGTTTGTATCCTGTTATTGAAAAATGGAAAAAATAGTTTTAAAAACACATAGCTGCTTAATAGATCCATCATGCGGCATATATCAATACTCTATGTACTGCTGTTGATTCAGCTTTTCGCGTCTTTCCTTGTCACCGACAAAAATTGCTTTGCCTTTCGAAATTTCAAAATACATTCAAACTGATAACATTTTCAGGTGCTTATTTTATTTTATGAGACCGACAAATAAATCAAGCGGGGCAGGTCCCTGTTGAAAACCTAATAATTAAAAAAATGGCCGGACGCTGTTGACGCAGCTCCGGCCCGAATTAAACAAAGGCTTCCTGGGGAGGAAAACAGTCCAGCGGTTACCCGCAGACTGCATGCCTTATTATTTAATTACAAATCAAAACTAATGAAAAAGTATGTAAGGGTGGTACTATGGGTATTAGTCCTTTTTCCCTTAGCAATTTCCGCACAATCTTCTACCGATGCGGTGATTAACTCAACTATCGACGGGAAGGTAGTTGACGCCAAATCAAAAACAGCTTTAGATGGCGCCACTATCCAGATTAAAGGAACGACAAACAAAGCTTCAAGCGATAATAACGGAAAGTTTAGTATAAGAACAGCGCAAAGATTTCCGTACACAATTGTAATAAGTTTTGTAGGCTATCAAACCAAAGAAGTACTGGCAACCGGATCTTCCATTGAAGTTGAATTGTCAGAAGGCGAAAGCCAGTTAAGCGAAGTGGTAGTAGTTGGATATGGTGCGCAAAAGAAAAGCGATATAACAGGTGCCGTTGCTACCGTTTCAAAAAATAATCTTACGCAACCTGCTGTTGCATTCGATAACCTATTGCAAGGTGCTGTACCGGGAGTAGCTGTTACGCAAAGCTCCGGTCAGCCGGGCAGCACTGCGACTATTCGTGTGCGTGGTGGCAATTCAATCAACTTTGGCAACGATCCATTATATGTTATTGACGGTTTTATTGTTTACAGTAATAATAACCTTAGCAATACTGCTGCAGGCAGCGGTCCCGGGGTAAACGCACTTTCGAGTATTAATCCCAGTGATATCGAATCTATCGATGTATTAAAAGATGCATCGGCAACGGCTATTTATGGGTCACGGGGGGCAAACGGTGTTGTTCTCATAACAACACGTCGTGGAAAAAACGGAAGAAACGATATTAACTACAGCGCATATGCAGGCCAGCAACGGATCGCAAATAAACTCTCCCTACTCAATGCTGCTCAATGGGCAGCACTCGTAAACGATATCAATGTGAGTGATAACGTCGCAAAAACGTTTAGCGACTCCGATATTGCCGCTTTGGGCCAGGGTTCTGATTGGCAAAACGCTGCCTTGCGCAACGCATCCATTCAGAATCATGAACTTTCATTTGCCGGCGGTGATGAAAAATCAAGATACCTTATTGCGGGTAATTATTTTGACCAACCGGGAACTGTTTTAAATACCGGTTTCAAAAGATATTCGGCAAGAATAAACGCTGAACGAAATCTTTCGGAGCGATTGAAAATAGTTGCTAACTTTTTTGGAAGCCGTTCACAGGAAGATCGTTTATTTGGAAATGCATATGGAAGTATAAATTTCAATTCGGCTGCGTTTCCCATTTTAGTACAAACATCACCGGTAGCTAAAATAAAAAATGATGATGGTACTTATAATATGACAAGTCCATATTCAGCTACGCCGACGAACGCACTACAGGATATTGTCACTACTACAAACCGCACCTATCTCACCCGTTATCTCGGGAATGTATCGGCAGAGTATAAGATTCTCAAAGAATTGACGCTGAAAATAACAGGAGGCGCTGATCTATTGAATACAAAGCAAAATTATTATGCGCCCTCGTATACGACAGCTGGTTATGCCGCGGGTGGTTTTGCCTCTGTTGGCAGTGTTTCTGCCGTAACCTGGTTAAACGAAAACACACTTTCGTACGATCACGCTATCAGGAATAAACATTTCCTGAATGTATTGGCGGGATATACAACCCAGTTTTCAAAAGATGAATCAGTTGTCGCGAGTGCACAGAAATTCCCAAACGACCTGACATCATTTAATAACCTTTCATTTGCCGGAACTCCTGTACTCCCGGTTTCCGACGCACATCAATCCAGCCTGAACTCTTTTCTTGGCAGAGTGAATTATTCTTATTTACATAAATACAATATTACTCTTTCAGGAAGAGCAGACGGCTCATCGCGACTGGGCGCCAACAATCGGTGGGGCTTTTTTCCATCTATCGGCTTATCCTGGAATACAGGGGAAGAGCATTTTATAAAAAGGATACGGCAAATCAGCAACTTTAAGATAAGAGTAACTGCGGGCCAAACCGGCAACTCTGAAGTACCGCCGTATAGTTCACTGGCTGCATTAACACCGACAAATTATTATTTCAACAGCATACTGGTTACGGGTATTGCAACAACGCAATTAACCAATCCTGATCTGAAATGGGAAACGACAACACAATACAATGGAGGTGTTGATATCGGCTTATTTAAAAACAGGGTCAATCTTGTATTTGATGTTTACTACAAAAAGACAACTGACCTTTTGCTCAACGTACCTCTTCCTCTTTATACCGGTTACACCAGTGTTCTTAAAAATGCAGGCAGCGTGGAGAATAAAGGAATCGAGTTGGGATTAAACACGGATAATATAAGATCCAAAGACCTCAACTGGAAAACATCAATTGTTTTTGCTGCGAACAGGAACAAAGTTTTAAGCCTGGGTGATAAAGTAACGTCTTATTTTCCCATCGCGCCCACGGGCCAGGTATCACCGGTTATTGTAAAGGTAGGCCTGCCGGTAGGCACATTCTGGGGATACAAAACTGATGGGTTGTTGACAGCAGATGATGTTAATAAGGGAACACCTATCCTGGCCGGAGTGCCGCAAAAAGAAGGTGACCGGAAATATGTTGATATAGATAAGAGCGGCGCTGTTACCACATCTGACAAAATAAATCTCGGCAACGCACAGCCGAAATTCACCTTTGGTTTTACAAATACATTTACATACAAAGGATTCGATCTTTCTGTATTCTTCCAGGGTTCTTACGGTAACAAAATTTTCAACCTGCTGCGGCAAAAGCTGGAAATACCGACTTTGTCACTGAACGCATCTGCTTCTTTGCTGAATCGCTGGAGTCCTGCCAATCCAACAGGTTCAGAACCCAGAGCGACAAACTCGCCGGTGCCCCAGGTCATAGATCGCTATATCGAAGATGGCTCATATGTCAAACTGAAGAATATCTCTATTGGCTATAATTTTTCAAAAGGTCTTATTTCCAAAATACATATTAAGCAATTGAGACTTTATGTATCGGCGCAGAACCTTGTTACCTGGACAAACTATACCGGCATTGATCCGGAAGTAAATTTTTATGACAGCGATAACACCAAGCAGGGGATTGACTATGGAGTGTATCCTTCATACAGAACATTTCTTGGCGGCATTAATCTAACCTTCTAAATTTTAATTGACAAATATGGAACGCATTTATATAAAATCGATACTGACAATTGTAGCAGCGGGTGCAATTATCTCGTGCAACAAGCTGAAGGAAGATCCCGACTCCCTTATTACATCTTCACAATTTTACAAAACACAGGCGGATGCCGTTGCTGCTGTGAATGCCGTTTACAGCACCCTCAATAGCGACCCTGCCGGTGATTTTCCAATCTATGGGCGCAACCTGAACCTTTTGATAGGAAACGGAAGTGACGACCAGGTTTACAGTCCGTCGAATACAAACCCCGATGTGAGGGCATTGGGCACAACTACCTATATAGCATCAAACGACAGGATAAGAAAAAACTGGCAGCAACATTATTATGGTATCAGCCGGGCAAACCAGGCCATCGACAATATACCGGCCATCCAGTTTGATGAAACATTGCGCATTCGGCTTATTCGCGAAGCGAAATTTTTACGGGCACTACTTTATTTTAATCTCGTGCGTTTGCATGGCGATGTGCCTTTAATCCTGCACGATCCTTCAACCGTAGAAGTGAAAGACCTTAAAGTGGCAAGAACACCTGTCGATGACGTATATGCGCAGATCATTTCTGACCTCGCGGACGCTACCGGTTTACCCGTGTCTTATTCGGATGCAGACAAAGGAAGAGTAACGGCCGGCGCAGCACATGGTTTGCTGGCTAAAGTATATGTAACGAGAAAAGATTGGCCGAATGCAAAGGCTGAATTGGAAAAGGTAATTACAAGCGGCACTTTTCCTAATGCAACAGGAACGTATGGGTATGATCTGTTTGCCAATTTCAAAGATGCTTTTCAAAAGCCAACCAAGAACGGCAAGGAACATCTTTTCTCTGTGCAGTATGAAACAAATGGCGGCGCAAAAAATGCCCAGAATTTTGTTAGCTCCGGCGATTTTAGCTCTTTCAATCCCGCAGTTTATGCAGGTGATTTACCCGATGAGCGTCTTGTTGCCATATTTGATTCTGCAGATAGCCGCAGGTCAGTAACTTTTTTCAATAAAATACTCAATCCTGCAACCAATGTCATAGTTGATTTTGGCGCGATAACACGGTTTGCAAAATTTATTGATTTCACATTGACACCGTTAACAAACCAGGCACAGAGCGGTTTGAATTTTCCGGTATTAAGGTATGCCGACATATTGTTGTTGTATGCGGAAACACTGAATGAAATCAATGGTGGTCCTTCTGCCGAAGCATATAAAGCAATTAATCTTGTACGGTCGAGGGCTTATGGTGTTTATACTTCCGATGGTAACTATTCTGATATTTCACATGACCTGGCGCCAGGATTAAATCAGTCAGACTTTAGGGATGCGGTTTTCCTGGAGAGAAGAAAAGAATTTGTGCAGGAAGCCAATCGCTGGTTTGACCTGGCAAGAAATGGACAGCTGGTGCAATCACTCAAACTGATTCCCGCAAAGGCAAACAATGTAAGTGAAAGGAACAATTTATACCCGGTACCGCAGGTGGAAATTGATCTCAATTCTTTGCTTACGCAAAATCCGGGATGGTAAATGATATCTATTTAAACATTTTTTTATCATAGTATATGCAAAAGATAATGTCACTAATTGTTTTAATTTTTACAACAATTATCGCAGCTGCACAGGATAGTGCATCCGTCAGTACAATAAAAATTGCCGGAACAAGATTCACGTATCCTATCGTGCAAAAATGGATAGATGAGTATGCTAAAATAAATCCTTCGGTAAAGATCAGGATTGAAACAAAGGTTCCTGCAGATAGTCTTGATATACTGATCGTGTCACACATACTGCGAGCCGGAGATGTAAAGGCGAATCACGCATCGGTTACACTCAACCGGTACATCCTCCTTCCGGTTGTCAACAGTGAAAGAAGTGACCTGGAACAATTGCAGCAAAAAGGAATAACCGCGGATAGATGGAAGCAAATTTTCTTTACAAACGGGCAAAGCAATTTTAATTCAGCAGGCGGTAACGAATGGATCGTGTATAAACGCGAAAAACCATCCTGTTCATCGATTGCATTTGCCAATCACTTCGGCAATGAACAAAAAGACATCCGGGGCATACCCGTACCGGGCGATGACAGAGATTTGTTAGCGGTTGTGAAAAAAGATAAAAATGCGATCTCTTATAACAGCCCCGGTATCATCTACAATATAAAAAGCAGAAAGCTGGTTGACAGCGTTGCTATCGTACCGATTGACCTGAATAATAACGGCGTGATAGATGCAAAAGAGAAAATTTATGCGACGTTGGATGACTTACTGAGTTATACAGAAAGAACAAATGATCCTTCTATACCCGTTGACCAGGTGCATGCAATCTATAACAGCAAACCAGGTAAGGAGGTAACAGAATTTTTGAGTTGGATACTCGCAAAAGGGCAACAGTACAATCATGAATATGGCTTCCTGAATCCTGATGCACACACTATTCAATCTGAAAAAAATCAGTTGGTAACTGCTGTTCTCAAATCGTGCTCACCTTCCGGGACGCAGTTAGTAAAATACCCGGTTTCAAAATAAAAAGCCGGTGCAGATATGCGAAAAATAATTGACGAATTTTTTTACAAACGAATAAACCTGAACTAAAACACACTAGAATGAACACAAAGAAATTAATGGCAGCATTGGTAATAATAAACAGCTTGTACATTGCTGCACAGGCACAGCAACCTTACAAGGGTGTTGTTGGTAAGACATTGGCCGATTCAAAAGAATGGTGGCCCACGCCCGTAAAAGCGCCGGCTAATGCGCCAAATGTTGTCTGGATCTTATTGGATGATGTAGGCTTTGGTGCTGCAAGCACATTCGGTGGTTTGATCAATACACCAACCTTCGACAGTCTTGCGGCTAATGGTCTGCGTTATACCAATTTTCATACCGCTGCAATATGCGCACCTACAAGAGCGGCATTACTTACAGGTCGCAACCAGCATGCCGTGCATGTCGGTGGTTTTTCGCATACAACTTTATCAGCCGGCTTTCCCGGCTGGGATGGAAGAATACCCTCTTCGGCAGGAACCATAGCTGAAATATTAAGAGCTAACGGGTATAACACCTTTGCTGTCGGTAAGTATGGTGTAACTCCTGATGAAGATGCAACAGATGCAGGGCCTTTTGATCGCTGGCCCACAGGAAAGGGTTTTGATCATTTCTTTGGCTTTCTCGGTTCCGAAACAGATCAATACAAACCAGACCTCGTGGAAGACCAGGCACACATCAAGCCCGATGGAAGACATTTAAGTGAGCAGATCACGGACAAGGCCATTGATTATATATCGAAACAAAAGAAAGCAGCAGCTGATAAACCGTTTTTTTTATATTATGCACCTGGTGCAACGCATTCGCCACACCAGGTAGATACAGCGTGGAGTAATAAATACAAAGGAAAATTTGATGAGGGCTGGGATGTGTATCGCGAAAAAGTAATTGCCAATCAGAAAAAGCTGGGAATAATTCCTGCCGATGCAAAGCTGCCTGAAAGAAATGAACGGATCAACGCATGGAGCAGCCTTTCTGCAGATCAGAAAAAATTATATGCACGTTTTATGGAAGTGTATGCGGGGTATCTCGAATACACCGATCATGAAGTAAACCGTTTAATCAATTATCTTAAAAGTATTAACCAGCTTGACAACACGTTATTCTTTGTTATACTCGGTGATAATGGTGCCAGCAAAGAAGGTGATTATAACGGAACAATAGATGAACCGCTTCGGAAAAAATTCGTTACAAAAACTTCAGAAGCAGAGCAATTAAAAAATAATCTCACTAAAATAGATTTGATCGGCACACCACAGGGAATTGAAGCCAATTATCCACTAGGTTGGGCGCAGGCAGCAAATACACCTTTTAAATTCTGGAAACAGGATGCACATTCGGAAGGTGGCACACACAACCCGCTGATCGTTTTTTATCCGAAAGGGATACAGAATAAAGGCGGTATCCGTGATCAATATGGGTATGTTTCTGATATTTTACCTACTACTCTTGATTTTATAGGTATTGAAAGGCCAAAAACTATTAAAGGCATTCCACAGGACTCAATAACCGGTGTATCGTTAGTTCCTTCTTTTACAAATGCAGCAGCGAAGTCGGCACACACGGTTCAATATTATTACATTTTCGGTTCAAGAGCGATTTATAAAGATGGATGGAAAGCAGCCGCTGCTCATCATCCCGATTTTGTAGATCTGACAACTGAAGCTGCTCCGAATGCAGCACCGATTGCAAGAGATTTTGATAAAGACACATGGGTATTGTATAACCTGGAAACAGACTTCAATGAAAGGATTGACCTCGCCAAAAAAAATCCGGAAAAATTAAAAGAATTAAGGGAACTATTTGACGAACAAGCCAGGAAAAACAATGTATACCCTTTGATTGATTGGGATGACGTGTTGAAACAAAGAGTACATAAAAAAGCATTTTAATTATGACACCAGGTGATTTTAATTTATTGGCAAAAAAAATTGCCATTGGCATATTGATTTTTCTCGTTCCATTGTTAATCTTTTTTGCCGGCTTATTGATAGTGCAAGCCGTTTTAAAATAAGTGCCATTCGATTTTTTGAATTAAACGATATAAACGATGAAACTGCAAAAAGAAACGAAGAAGAAAATAACAAGAGATGTTATAATCAGCATTTTCCTATACGCACTGCCGGTTATATTGATGTTCCTTACGTTTTATATAACCGGTCAACGGCCGTGGCAAAAGAATAACAATACAGTGACAACAGAAATAAGGAAATAACAACACAAAAATTTAGAGTATGATACAATTTATCGAATCCATATTCCGGAATCTCAGTCTTTGGGGTTTGCCTGTGCTCATGGTAATCACCGGTATTATCGAATTCGCGCTTGGGCTATATGAAAATAAGTGGAATAAGAATGAGCGTACACTGGATATCGTGTGCTTTGTTGTTCCAAAAGTTTTAATAAAACCGGCAATAGTTTATTTCACTTTACTTGTATTGCCGGTATTGCTCCCGGGTTATAAAGGAGTGTTTTCATGGGTACCATTCTGGTGGGGCTTTTTCATCATCGCCGTCGCGGATGATCTGACGCAATACTGGTATCATCGCCTGCATCACCAGGTTCCGTGGTTATGGCGTTTTCATCGCACGCATCATTCAGCACCGTATATGGGTATGGCAATGGCGAGCCGGCAGAATTTTATTTATACTATTTTCTTTTCACAAATTTACCTTACAGCAGCGCTTACCTATCTTGGCCTGGGGTATTCAGCGTTGTTTGTTACCGGTATAAAATCGCTGATTACAACAGCAGCTCATGCAAGTATCAAATGGGATAAACCTTTTTATAAGTATAGAATTCTGCACCCGGTAGCGTGGGTGATGGAACGATTGATTTCCACACCAGCCACCCATCATGCGCATCATGCAGATAGTAATGATGACGGAGTGGGCCATTACAAAGGAAATTTCGGCAACATGTTTTTTATATGGGATATAATCTTTGGTACCGGTATCATCACCAGACAATATCCGGCTTCTTATGGTTATAAAGAATACAGGCAGGAAGAATGGTATGCACAGTTTTTGTGGCCTTTATTCAAATCAGGGAAAGAAGGCAGTGAATTAGCTGCAAACGGTCCGGTGGTTGCTGATGAACTTCCTGAGAATACCGACCTTCAATTTAAAACAGAGAATTTGACGCAGGTAGCAACGTGAAGGAAGTGAATAGTAATTGTCAATAAGCAATGAGGACAATGAGTATCCTTCAGGGAATGGGACCTGCTGTGGCAGTGCCTCATAGCTGTGATAAAAAAAATACACATCCTTATCATGAAATGGCTGATATTATTAGTGAGTTGTGTTACCGCCTTGATTTTTACATCGTTCATCCGGTATAATAAAGTAACCAAGCCGGCGGGGATTCCATTATTTCGGTCTGCGGGCAAGCATGTTGAATGTGCTCCGCTTTCGAAAAAACGCGAAAAAATAAAATACCTGTCTTCTCTTACACAAGATAACGGTTATGCAGAAATGAAATTGATTCATGGCGGCTCTTATGCTATGGGCTCCGAAGATTTTGAAGATAGTAAACCTGTTCATCGTGTGCACGTGAATGATTTCTGGATGGATGAGCATGAAGTAACCAATGCGCAGTTTGAAATGTTTGTAAAAGCCACAGGTTATACCACTGTTGCGGAACGGCCGTTGGATCCAGGCGATTACCCGGGTGTGCCTTTGGAAAAGCTTGTTCCAGGTTCAGCAGTGTTTACACCGCCATCGAAAAAAGTTTCGCTGGATGACCCGATGCAATGGTGGAGTTATGTACCGGGTGCAAACTGGCGGCATCCGCTTGGCCCTTCAAGTACCATAACAGGAAAAGAGAATGAACCGGTAGTGCAGGTTTGTTATACTGACGCCGAGGCCTATGCGAAGTGGGCCGGTAAGCGGTTGCCGACGGAAGCTGAATGGGAATATGCGGCAAGAGCCGGAACGAAAAATGCAACGTACTATTGGGGAAATGAATTGAAGCCAGGTGGAAAATGGATGGCCAATATTTTCCAGGGAAGTTTTCCCGATCATAATATAATGGAAGATAGGTTTCAGACAACAGCTCCTGCAGAGTCATTTCCTGCGAATGCTTTTGGTCTGTACGATATGGAGGGCAATGTATGGGAATGGTGCAGTGATCTGTACCGGCCCGATTATTATCAACGCAGCAAGACAGATAATCCGCGCGGACCAGCTGACAGTTATGATCCCGATGAGCCGGGTACAATAAAACATGTACAGCGTGGCGGTTCATTTTTATGCAGCGATGATTATTGTATACGGTATAAAGCGGGGAGCAGGGGTAAAGGAGAAACTGGAAGCGCAAGCAATAATCTGGGATTCCGTTGCGTAAAATGACTTCAATCTTCAATTAAAAAATCAGTGAAATTTTCACAAGGTGCTTCGTTTATTGCTCTATTTCAAGAATTGTTTATTTCGATTTCTGCCCCAGTTTTTTTAGCATTTTAGTATGTTCCATAAGCGCCTTCGAAAAAGTGGGTTGTTCATGATAAGGCAATCCAAAATCAATCATCGTTGAGCGGACGATTGGGGCAAGCCGCTTGTAATGAACATGGCATATACCTGTAAATAAATGATGTTCTATCTGGAAATTTAGCCCTCCTGCAAACCAGGTCAGGAGCCGGTTTTGCGGGGCAAAATCTGTTGTATTGACTATTTCATGAATTGCCCAACTATTTTCCATGCGACGTTTACCATCGGATCCTACTGGTGATTCAAAAGGTGAATCTTCCATTATATGGGCGGGCTGAAAAATACAGGAAAGAAAAAGACCCGCAGTAAAGTGCATTAAAAGAAATCCGCCGACTATATAATACCAGGGCATACCTGAAAACAGGATCGGTAATACAATTATGTAGGAATAATAAAACAATTTATACATCGTGATACGAAAGATGGCTTGTTTTAACGAAACGTGCTGTGCAGCCAGAAGATCATGCTTCCTGTAACGAACCACACCGAGATAATCTTTTGCGGTCATCCAAAACAAGGTCATTATCATATAAAAAAACCAGGCATAGAGATATTGATAGCGGTGATACCAACGCCAGGGTTGTCTTGGTGAAAGGCGCAGTAACCCCATTGTATCAATATCCTCATCCAAACCTGAAACATTGGTATATGTATGATGCAGAACGTTATGCTGAATACGCCAGTTAACCGTATAACCGCCTATTATTTCAAGGATATAACTTATAAAATTGTTTATTTTCTTTTTAGGAGAATACGTTCCATGATTAGCATCGTGCATGACAGCCGTCCCGATTCCACTCATTCCCCATCCCATCAAAAACCATAGTCCGAAGAAAACCCAGGGGTTACCTGCACCGAATCCTGTCACTATTAAAGTATATGGAACAAAATAAAGTGAAAGCATAACGCCCGTTTTAATCCACATCTGGGTATTTGCATATGGAGAAATATCGTTTGTTTCAAAATAGGCGTTAACCTTTGCTATCACAGCGTCATAAAAACTGTCTTTTCCCTTGGAGGCAAATCGGACGATATCCAGTTTTTCTACTTTCATAAAAATTATTTTGCCAAAAAATTTACAGGTCGCTTTTTGTATGGCCGCAAAAACCCTGCGCAAAAATATTCTGCAAGCAAGATATTTTATTTAATCGATTAAAATTAAATGAGATACTCATCTTACTAAAAGAGCCCTGAATGTGTAAAATCCAGCACAGTGTTGTATCCGTTTGCATTTTGCAGAAATTGTCAGCATTTTTTTATAGATCATTGAGTCTTTATTAATAAATGGGCGGGTTTCGTGTATCCGGCCATATCGTGCATCGATAAGCAGGTTTTGTCGGATAGTGGACATGACAGCTGTCTTTAGTAGCTGGGTAGCACTTTTATTTTTATCTTTATAACTACTTAAATGACATGGCTACTGTCACTTTAGAATTTAGCAATAAGGATCTGCTGCTATCGAATTTTACACTGGAAAACCTGCATGAAGCTGTTTTTTGGGTAAGTTCTTCAGGCTTTATCATTCACGCCAATGAAATGGCCTGCAGTATGACCGGCTATAAAAAAGAAGAACTATCCGGCATGAAAGTTCTTCAGCTTAATGCTTCACTCATTGTCTCCGACTTCCCCGCCTTCTGGAAAAGATTGAAAAAAGAAAAGAAGATCGTATTTGAAGCACAACATCGTCATAAGACCGGCTATTTGTATGATGTTGAAATAACCGGCAATTTTATTGAAATAGATGGCCAGGAATATTCGTGCAGCATTGTCAGGGACATCCGGAAAAGAAAAATGGAAGAGCAATTGTTTCGTGCTGTATCGGAAGCAACGGCCGGGCTGACAGGCAAAGATTTCCTATTCGAGCTTACAAAGAAAGTATCGTTGATATTGGGAATGCGTTATGCGTTTATTGCGGAGTGTGCAGATGAGGAAAAAACCAGGTTGCGTACGATCGCATTTGCCAACGGCGAAAATATACTGGACAATATTGAATATAATATAAAAGGTTCCGGCTGTGAAATGGTGATGAAGGGCGAGCCCTGTTTTATGCCGCATGGTGTGCAGGACCAATTTCCGGCAGCTAAAGGAATTGAGGCATATATCGGAGTACCGATTATAAGTCCCGTTACCGGCGAGATGATCGGCCATATTGCAGCATCAGATCCTAATCCCGCGACGGAAGAAAAAAATCAGACAGCCATATTGAAAATCTTTGCCGGCAGAATCGGTGCGGAGCTGGAAAGAATGAAGGCTGAGTCAGCATTGGAAAAAAAGAACCAGGAGCTGAATCAACGGTTAAATGAAATAGAACTTTATAGCAGCACCATAAAAAATATTCGTGACCAGATATTCTGGCTTGATAAAAATGGAAAGTTTATCCGTGTCAACGATACTGTATCAAAGGAATCCAAGTTTTCGCCTGAAGAGTTGAGTACAATGACTGTATTTGACCTGAACCCTTCGCTTACGAAAAAAGAGTGGGAAGAGAAATGGCACGAAACAAAAAAACTGGGGCAACAGATCCTGGAAACAACCCATCGCGATAAAGAAGGAAATGTTTATCCTGTTGAAGTAACCAATAATTTTATTGAACATGAAGGCACAGAATTCTTCTGCAGTTCTGTTCGTGATATCAGGAAACGAAAGAGAGAAGAAGAAATTCTGCGGACCATATCGGAAAACACATCGAAAGTTACCGGTGAAGATTATTTCAGGGAGCTGACAAAATATGTAACCGCTACGTTGAATGTGCGCTACTCGATGGTAGTGGCATGTTCGAATTCAGAAGGCACCAAACTAAGAATGTTATCTTATGTAGACAGAGGGGAAGTTTTGGAGAATATTGAATATGATACTAAAGGAACTCCCTGTGAAATTGTGATGCAGGGTAAAGAATTCTTTTGTTCGGATAAGCTGGATGAAACATTTCCGAGAGAGAAGGGAATAAAATCATGGGTCGCTGTGCCTATATACAGTCCTTCTACCGGTAAAGTGATTGGCAATATCGCGGCGTTTGACAAAATACCCATGCTCAATGAACAAAATCAGTCGGCTATACTTAGAATCTTTGCTGCAAGGGCCGGATCTGAGATTGAAAGAATGGAGGCTGAAAAAAAGTTGAGAGAAACACTGGAAAGTGCCAATGTTCAGTTACAGCTGCAACTAAAGGAAAGCGAACAACGCTTTCGTGATTTGTTTGAAGAGGCACCGATTGCCTATGTGAATGAAGGGCTCGATTCAAAATTCATCAAAGCAAACAAAGCGGCGCTCAGAATATTGGGTGTACGTCCCGACCAGGTTGCTACTACCTATGGCAAATCGCTTGCACCCAATACACCGGATGCGCAGAAAAGGCTCAATGAAGCTTTCGAATCTGTAGGGCGGGGAACTGATACAAGTGGTGTGGTGCTTGAACTACGGCGTAAAGACAATGGATTGCCGATATGGATACAATGGTGGTCAAACCCCGATCCAACGGGAACGTTCACCCGCACTATGTTTATCGATATTACTGACAAGGTATTGATGGAACAGGAGCAGGCTAAACTGCAGGCGCAGAACCAATACCTGCGGGAAGAAATAAAACTGAACAACAACTTTGAAGAGATTGTCAGCAAAAGTAAAATCTTCCACAAAGTTTTGCAGCAGATGGAACAGGTTGCGTCAACGGATGCAACGGTACTGATATTGGGAGAAAGCGGAACGGGAAAAGAACTGATCGCAAGGGCAATTCATAATATAAGTAATCGCAGTAAACGACCGTTGGTGAAAGTGAATTGTGCAACGCTGCCTTCGAATCTTATCGAAAGCGAATTATTCGGGCATGAAAGAGGCGCTTTTACAGGAGCGTTGGAAAGGAAGATCGGAAGATTTGAATTGGCAGATGGTGGTTCTATCTTCCTGGATGAGATTGGAGAATTGCCGGTGGAGCTGCAGGCAAAACTGCTGCGTGTGCTGCAGGAAGGAGAATTTGAACGGTTGGGCAATCCGAAAACAATGAAAGTGAATGTCCGGGTGATTGCTGCTACCAACCGTAACCTGAAAATTGCAATTGAAAAGAAAGAATTCCGCGAAGACCTTTATTACCGCTTAAATGTTTTTCCAATAATCAGTCCGCCGCTACGGGACAGAAAAGAAGATATACCACTGTTGGTCAAACATTTCCTTCAGAAATATGAAGGAAAGATGGGAAGGAAGATTTCTAATGTTGAACCCAAAGTGATAGACTCACTTATGGCGTATGATTGGCCGGGTAATATCCGTGAACTGGAAAATCTTGTTGAAAGAGCCATGATCATCAGCCCCGGGAATACACTTGAATATGGCGATTGGCTTCCTTCAGTGCATTTGGCAACAAACAATGATGGCAAAGCATCGTTGCAAAAGTTAGATGATGTAGAGAAAGACCATATAATTGATATATTGAAAAAAGTAAACTGGAAAGTGAGCGGTGAAAAAGGCGCTGCGAAAATATTAGGTCTTAATCCGACCACATTGGAAGCAAGAATGAAAAAACTCGGAATTAAACGTGATAAACAATAGCTGGTTATTTTAATGAGACTTCACGTGCACCGGTAATCTGCAACGAGTTTTTATCCTGGAGATAAGCAATTACTTTATAATCATCTTTACTGAATCCCGGCGGAATTGCAAATTGTGCCGATCCGTTGCCCGATGTGCTGAGTGAAATGCATTTAAATTCTCTTACAACATTAACATGTTTTAATTTCCTTCCCTTATTTTCTCCACGTTTCACATCGGAACCTGCGTGCAATTGAACGAAGGCAATATTCAAAACCATTTTATCATCTGCGGTTGTTTCGTAATTCACGATTACGTTTTTATGCTCATCACTCGATGCCTTTATATTTATTTCCTTGTTTTGAGTCGCTTTTAAGGATTCAGTTATGGTTTTGTTCAGCAAAGTTTTGTCTGAGCCGACAAATTCCTTCTGACCATTTACAATCACCTGGGGTGTATAAATGCTCTCCAATTTGAAAACCGAGGCATATTGCTGTTGTCTCTGTGAATACATAGGATTGCTGAATTCATCTTTCCAGCCCAGGTAATCCCAATAATCTACATGAAAGGATAATGCAAATACATTTGTACCAAATTCTGCATTGATTTGTGCAAGTGCTTCATCCGCGGGTGGGCAACTCGAACATCCTTCAGAAGTGAATAACTCGATCACTGCAAAACCGGCAGCCTGTTCGTCACTGTTTATGGCTTTTTTGGTATTGTTCTCTTTCAGTGAAAACAAAGAAAGTAAAATAAGAGATGTCCACACTGCAAGTTTCATAGTCATAAGATCAACAGGCAATAAATATACTTTGTTTATTGTGCTATCCGTGCTGCACCAAATAAGTGATTATATTTCTGGCAATGTATCAATACATATTTATATTCAGAAAAATCGGGCGTACCGGTAATTGAATAAACCTGGTTGCCTGTTGTTGATTTTAATTTTCCGAGGTCAATAAATTGACCCGGCTGCTCTTCTTTCGATAAGTAGACGTGGAGATCCGGCCCGTTGGAGATAACTACATTGATCAATGCAAGGCTGTATTGTTGGTCCTCCGTGTAAATTTTTACCATTCCAGACACCGATCCGAACGGCCCGTTCATAAATGAACCATCATATTTTATATCGGCTGTTGTTGTATCTATATTATCCATAACGGGCGTTGTTGACGCCAGGTCTTTTTTGCACGAAAAGAAAGCGATAAGGCCGATAAAAATTATCCATCTCATATGTAGCGTATTGTTTTAAAATGATAAGCGATTCCTAACCCAAATGTGTTGGCCTTGTTCCTGAAACGATACACTTCAGTTCCATCTGGTGCAACCTGTTTGACGGATGATGTCTTGTATTCAACAAAAAGGAACTCATAAATTGCTCTTACGCTCCACGTATCATTGAGATGGTAACGCAGGAAAAATTCTGAATTCAAACTACCGAGATCGTGATCACCGGTGAGGAGCAGGTTAAACGAGGCTGGTTTTGCTGATGGTTCAGTCTGCATTTCTCCATTGCTCGTTAATATAGCCGGGCTCTTTCTTCCAAAACTAAACCCGATAAGATCTATATTAAAGCCGCCGCTCCATTTCTGACTAAAGTTGTACCCGAAATTTATTGCCAGGTTAACCGAATTCGTAAACGGCCGTTGAACTGTAAGAGTATCCTGTGTTTCTTTTCTTTGTCCAGCAAAAAAAATGAGAAAGGGCGTCGTGTTCGTCCTTGCCAGGCGTGCCGGTGCCGTTATAAATTCTGTTTTGGTTCCAAAGTAACTGCTCCATCGCAGGCTGAAACCGGTTTCCCATTTTCGCTTTTTCCAGAGCTTCCAGTTATGTACATACGAAGCCGATAACGATCCCTGCGACTGGCCAATAGTACCGGCGAAATCGGCGTACCGGTTGATTCTTATGTCTTCTATTTTTTGACCGTTGGCCAGCATCGCCAGTACCAGTAAGATCACTACGAATAAAATGCCTTTCATGGTTATAGTTTATAGTTAAGGTATTGTTCCCGGTATTTACGCAAAATCATTAATGAAATAATTTTTCCCAGTTCGTGTCGGCATTCATTTTAAGATGCGCTTCATTTTTATTCCAGCTCCTGAGGGTGTTGTTAAAAAACTTATTGTAAAAAAGATAAAGCTTACCATCAACGATTTTAAACGTTTCAGGGTCTACTTCCACTTTTGTTCCGTCATTGCCCATTGCATAGGCGCACCAGCCGCCATATTGTGGTTCATACTTTGAATAATTCTTTTTGAACTCTTCCTTATTCTCTGCAGAAGAAAAATAGTAAGTAACGCCATTTGCAAATACCGATAAATCTTTTTTCCCTTTCACCGCTTTGTTTTGTTTGAAATAAGCAACGGGATCGTAACCGCTGATGCCAACACCTTTGTCCAGGTTGTATTGTTTTTTTCTCAATTCAGTGTCCTGTGCAACCGCAGTGAAGAGGAATGAACTCAACATGACGGATAAAAAAAGTTTCGTTTTCATTTATAGTTCGTTTTTGTTTTTTGAATAATCTTCCACAAAAGTAAATCGTGTGGCCACCAAACGTTGTCGTGCAAATGACAAGGACAGGTAATTGCGGAAATACAAAGATCGTTTAACATTATTTTGATCATCCCATATATGTACGTCGTATCTCCATAAGACGGATTCCCAATTCTCCCAAAACCCGTTCCCAACATATTGGGAGATTCACAATCTATTGGGAAAAATTAATGTTGCACTTGTTTCAGTTTGCAAAACCATAATTTTTTGAAACCCTTGCTGGTACTGCGTTTCATTGAATGTATGAACGTCTAAAAAATTTCTGGCACGCCGGTTGGCTATATAGCTGCCGACAAGCAAACAATATGAATAAATCAATAAGTAAAAAAGATTTCGCGAATGAAGTGGTAGGAAGTGTATCACTGAGCCTGGTTCATTTTAAAACAGAATGGAACGGCGCCTGCCAGATCGTATCCATGATCTATGAAGACCTCGCCAATTCTTATAAAGGCATGGCAAACTTCTTCACGGTGGATATGGAAACGGAAAGCAAGCTGGCAAATGAATACGGCGTAATTGAAGTACCTGCTATCCTTTTTTTCAGAAACGGACAAGTGATAGACCATGCGAAGGGCCTTATTCCTAAAAATACATTGATCATGAAAATTGAAAATGCTTTATCATCTGCAAGAAACTAATAATCACCATTCATTAAAACCTTAAAATCATAAGTTATGAGCGACGAAATTAAATATGCATACCTGAAAAGCCACCCGCTGTTTGCCAATACCGGTGAACAGAAAATTTTGGAAGCCTGTTCAATCGTAAAAGTGAAAACAGTATTCCGCGGCGAAACACTTAGCTATGGCGAAGGAGATTATAGTAAAGTTTATTTACTGATTAAAGGAAAGATCAAGATCACCGAATGTGATGCGATGGACAATGAGTTGATTAAGGATATACTGACAGCGCCTGATCTTTTTGGCGATCTTGGTCTCGCCGGTAATCCTTCGATGGATGAATTTGCAGAGGCACTTACGGCCAATACGGTTGTCTGCGTTTTTAATTCAAATGAATTTAAACGGATCTTATCTGAACAGCCGGTTATCGCATTGAATTATGCCAACATCGTAAACAACAAACTGAAGAAGCTCGAAAACCGTCATTCAGATCTCGTGTTTCGCGATGCAAAAAGCAGGCTGATCCGTTTTATGAAAAACTGGGCACAGGCAGACGGCAGCCCGATGGGTGATAAGATCATTTTGAACAATTACCTGACGCATAGTGATATTGCCGGTGTAATCGCAACTTCCCGCCAGAGCGTGAATGTGTTGTTGAATGAATTAAGAGATTCCGGAATGCTCTTTTATAACCGGAAAAGAATTGAACTGAACAATTCTTTAGTGTGGAACTGATAACAAATTTATAACTATAGTTGTCAGAAAGCTGACATGCGTCGCTTACAGCTCATGGTACATTTACATTGAAAGTTTTTTTAGCAGTTAGTTTTGGTTTTTACGGCCATTTGAAAGAGAATGGCCGTTTTTAAAACTCAATGTACATCGCCTGATCATAGCCATTAACTTTTAAACCGTTCACGAAACTTGCCATCCCTTTTATGCCAAAGACTGTCTGTTTATACTTCAAGGTCCATTTGCCTTTTAGCCTGAGGGCGTATGCAAAACACCATATTGGCGTCAATCATTGTTACGAAGATGTTGCAGCCGATGAGATCATGATAAACAAACTCGCAGACGAAAGCTACCTTCCGGCGAATGAAATAATTCTTGCAAATATTGTCAAATCCAAAAGCCGGTTTAAAGTAAGCTATTCAATCAGTGGTACGGCACTTGAGTTAATGCTGCAATACCGGCCGGACGTAATTGCTTCTTTCCAGGAGCTGGTGAGTACGGGTGCAGTGGAGATACTGGCCGAAACGTATTATAACTCGCTTAGCTTTCTTTATTCTAAAAAAGAATTTGACCGGCAATTGGAGAAGCACAGTTTATTTATTCAAAAACTATTCAGGATTCAACCTGCTGTATTTCGTAATACAGAGTTGATTTATAACAATAAACTTCCGGCACATATCCGTGAGCTTGGTTACAAAGGAATTCTTTGCGAAGGCTCGCGAAAAATATTGCGCGGAAGAACACCCAATAAACTATATGCCTGCCCGGGAAATGACGATTTCGCATTACTGTTAAGAAACACCAGTTTGTCTGATGATATAGCCTTCCGTTTTGGGGATAAGCAATGGAATGAATATCCATTGACTGCAGAAAAATTTGCAGAATGGATCCACGCACACCCGGAAGACAGTGAAGTGATTAATCTTTTTATGGACTATGAAACGTTTGGCCTCTACAAACATAAGGATACCGGAATATTTGATTTTCTCGATGCACTTCCTGCGGAAGTACTGGCAAACGAAAATTTCGTGTTTGATACTCCTTCCAATGTTGTCAACCAGTATTATCCACGCGATGTCTATGATGTGCCCGAAATAATTTCCTGGGATGATCACTCGGCTGCCTGTTGTATGTGGTCGGAAAATGCAAGGCAAAACAACACACTGAAAAAATTATACTCGCTCGAAAAATTAATCAATCAATCCGAAAATAATCATTTCGTTCAGGCATGGGGACGTTTGCAGGCGGCGGACTATATCCATTTCATGTCGGACAATAATAAAAAAGCCTGCAAACATCTTAATCCGTTTGACGGACCGGAAGCAGTGTACAGCGCTTTTACAAGTATCCTTACTGATATGGAAATCAGTTTAGTGAATGAGCAGATCCGGAAAAACAATATGCATTTCATCAATCAAACCAACAATCTTTATTAAATGGAAAAGAAGTTACAGGGACAAATTGCTATAATAACCGGCGCCAGCAGTGGCATAGGGGCAGGCGTTGCAAAGGCGTTGTCAATAGCCGGGGCTACCGTGGTTGTAAATTATCCTGTGCCGGCAACAAAGAATGACGCGGAAAAAGTTTTACAAGAAATTATCGATGCCGGTGGTATGGGTATCACGTATGCCTGTGATGTGAGTAAAGAAGATGAAGTGATTAAAATGTTCAGGAACGTTATTGATCGCTTTGGTACGGTGGATATACTGGTTAATAATGCCGGGTTGCAACGTGACGCAAAATTTACGGAGATGACGCTGGAACAATGGAACTTTGTATTAAGTGTAAATCTTACCGGTCAATTTCTTTGTGCAAGGGAAGCCATTAAGGAATTTTTAAAAAGAGGTGTGGACGAAAAGAAAAGTAAAGCCGCAGGCAAAATAATTTGTATGAGCAGCGTTCATGAAGTAATTCCCTGGGCAGGACATGCAAACTATGCAGCCAGCAAAGGAGGCGTGATGCTGATGATGAAAACCATTGCACAGGAATTTGCACCGAAAAAGATTCGCATCAATTCGATTGCACCGGGCGCTATTGCAACACCCATCAACAGGGACGCATGGGATACAGCCGCACATTTGCAAAATCTATTGAGACTTATCCCCGAAAAAAGAATCGGCCAGGTGGAAGATATAGGTAACGCCGCCGTGTTTCTGGCCAGTGATGATGCGGATTATATAAATGGTACGACCTTATTTGTAGATGGTGGTATGACATTGTATCCGGGATTTGAAGACAATGGATAATTCATTATTCAACTGCATAAATCAACACAATGAATGCTGAGCAACAACGGTTATTACAACCGGGCTGGAGAAAATGGGGACCCTACCTGAGCGAAAGACAATGGGGCACTGTTCGCGAAGATTATAGCGAACACGGCAATGCGTGGGATTATTTTCCGCACGATCATGCACGCAGCCGGGTGTATCGCTGGGGCGAAGACGGCATCGCCGGCATCAGCGACGATAAACAGCGCATATGCTTTGCTGTTACATTGTGGAATGGAAAAGATCCCATTTTAAAGGAACGATTGTTTGGCCTAACCGGCAACGAAGGAAATCATGGTGAAGATGTAAAAGAGCTGTATTACTACCTGGACAATACACCTTCTCATTCCTACATGAAGCATTTGTATAAATATCCGCAGGCAGAATTTCCCTATGCAAATCTAGTTCATACCAATCGCGACCGATCAAAATTTGAAGGTGAATATGAATTATTGGATACGGGGTTGTTTAATGAAAACAAATATTTCGATGTATTTACAGAGTATGCAAAGAATGATACGGAAGACATTTGCATCCGCATAACTGCGCACAACCGCGGAGATGATCCGGCTTACCTCTCTTTATTACCCACCATTTGGTTTCGGAACCTGTGGAGTTTTGGTTTAATGGCTGAAAAGCCATCCATCTCATTGAAAGAAGAACGGAACGGACACTGCATCGCTGAATTAGTTCACCCGGAACTTGGGAAGTATACTTTTTATTTTGAAAAACCCGGTCGTACTCTTTTTACAGAAAATGAAACAAATACTGAACGTCTTTATGGCACAGCAAACCCGGGGCCTTTTGTAAAAGATGCATTTCATAAAGCCGTCACTGAAAAAAGCTTCAGTGTATTCGGACAAAAAACAGAAGGAACAAAGTGCGCACCACTATACGAATTTACAATTGCTCCGCATTTATCTGTAACTGTGAAGCTGAGACTTTGTAAAAAGGGACTTGTGCAGCAACCGTTTGATGATGCTTTTGAAGCATTATTTAAGAATAGGATAACAGAGGCAGATCATTTTTATAAGGACATCTCAAAAACTAATGACAAGGATTCATTTAATATACAACGCCAGGCTTTTGCAGGCATGCTGTGGAGTAAACAATATTTCAATATTGATATTCCGCAATGGCTGAATGGAGATAAAGGACAAATTTCACCACCGGCACAACGCAGGAATGGTCGTAATCATGAATGGCACTCATTGAATAATGAAGATATCATCTCGATGCCGGACAAATGGGAGTACCCCTGGTATGCCGCCTGGGACCTGGCTTTTCATTGCATTCCATTATCCATGATAGATCCTGAATTTGCGAAAGAACAGCTGATACTTTTTTTACGTGAATGGTACATGCATCCGAATGGACAATTGCCTGCTTATGAATGGGCATTTGGCGATGTGAACCCGCCTGTGCATGCGTGGAGCTGCCTGCAGGTGTATAAAATGGAAAAGGAGAAGACGGGCAAAGGCGACATCGCATTTTTAGAACGGGCTTTTCAAAAGTTATTGATCAATTTCACGTGGTGGGTTAACCGAAAAGATCACAAAGGGAACAATGTGTTTGAAGGAGGTTTTCTTGGTCTTGACAATATTGGTGTATTTGACAGGAGCAGCGCTATACCGGGCGGCGGTGTATTGGAACAGGCGGATGGTACAAGCTGGATGGCTATGTATTCATTGAACATGCTGGAAATGGCGCTTGAAATTTCGCAGTACAATCCCAACTACGAAGATGTCACGACAAAATTCTTTGAGCATTTCATTTATATAGCAGACTCACTCAATCGTATAGGCGAAAACTGGACCGGTAGCTGGGAT
>Ga0207645_10000540_pt1 | contig 31498 bp, 27 predicted proteins | sample KBSM53metaG_FD_184331 | JGI IMG/M metagenome (GOLD analysis project Ga0207645, IMG submission 184331) | Miscanthus rhizosphere microbial communities from Kellogg Biological Station, Michigan, USA - KBS M5-3 metaG (SPAdes) (version 2) | ecosystem: Host-associated > Plants > Roots > Rhizosphere >...
ACACCGGCCACCCCGCCGCGCACGATCCGTACTTCCTCTACGCGGCGAGCAACCTCGGGAGCATGCTCGCCCTGCTCGGCTATCCGACCCTGGTGGAGCCGCGCCTGCACCTCCAGGGTTCGGGCTGGCTCGGGCAGACCACGCTGTGGAGCGCGGGCTACGCCCTGCTCGCCCTCCTCACCGCGGGGTGCGCGCTCACCCTCTGGTGGCGGCCCGCCGTCGCGCCCGACGTGGCCGCCGCCGTCGTCGAGGTCCCCGCCGCGACGGAGCCGCGTCCGCGCTGGCCGCGCCGCCTGCACTGGATCGTGCTCGCCTTCGTGCCGTCGAGCCTCCTGCTCGGGGTGACGACCTACATCACGACCGACCTCGCGGCGGTGCCGCTCCTCTGGGTGCTGCCGCTCGCGATCTACCTGCTCACCTTCATCCTCGCCTTCGGCCGCTGGCCCCGCATCCTGCACGTGGTGGTGACCGCGCTCGCCCTGCCGCTGACCCTGCTCGTGATCTTCCTCATGGTCTCGGCCCTGCCCGAGCGCATCTGGGTCATCGTGCTCTGGCACCTCGGCCTGCTGTTCGTGGTGGCGCTCGCCTGCCACGGCACGCTCGCCCTCGACCGGCCGGGTCCGGCCTTCCTCACCGAGTTCTACCTGCTGATCTCGGTGGGCGGCGTGCTGGGCGGTCTCTTCAACGCCCTGGTGGCGCCGCTCCTCTTCTCCTCGCTCATCGAGTACCCCCTGATGATGGTGCTGGCCTGCGTGCTGCTGGCGATGCGGCGCGGGGACGGGCTCCTGGGGGGCGCGGGCGGCCGGCGAGCCCTCGTCGCGGTGGCGATCGCGATCGTCCTGACCGTGGTGCTGTACTCGGAGTCCGTCACCCTCCGGCTCGACTTCTCGTTCCTGGCCCGGGTGCTCGACCTGAGGGGAGAGCGCGTGAGCACGTGGCTCGACCCGGCGGAGCGGCTGCTCAACAAGCTCCTGCTCTACGGTCCGCCCCTCGCGGTGGCGTGGCTCCTGCGCCGCCGCCCGCTCCTCCTGGGCACGGTCCTGGCCTCGGTGCTGCTGATCTCGGGCTTCGTGGACGCGCGCAACAACGACCAGATCCGCCAGAGCCGCTCCTTCTTCGGGGTGCTCCGCATCTCACGCGACCGCGATCCCAAGGGCTACACCGAGCTGCGCCACGGCACCACCCTGCACGGGCGGCAGAGCCTCGAGCCGGCGCGTCGCGCCGAGCCGCTCTCGTACTACCACCGCCAGGGCCCGATCGGCCAGCTCTTCGCCGAGCTGGACCGCCGCCCGGGCGGTCTCCACATGGCGGTGGTCGGTCTCGGCACCGGAACGCTCGCCGCCTACGCGCGGCCGGGCGATCGGGTGACCTTCTACGAGATCGACCGGCTGGTGCGCGACATCGCGTTCGACCCCGCCTACTTCACGTACGCCACCGATGCGCGCAACCGCGCGGTCACGGTGCGACTCGAGCTGGGCGACGCGCGCATCCGCATGGAGGTGGTGAAGCGCGACCGCCCGGAGGAGCGCTACGACGTGATCCTGGTGGACGCCTTCAGCTCGGACGCGATCCCGGTCCACCTGCTCACCCGCGAGGCCCTGCAGCTCTACTTCGACCTGCTCGGCCCCCGCGGGATCGTCGCCCTGCACATCTCCAACCGCTACCTGCGACTCGAGCCGGTGGTGGCCGCGCTGGCCGAGGACGGCCGCTACGCGCGCCTCGTCGAGCACGGCGGCACCGGCGACATCCGCGGGGGGGTGGAGGCGAGCTGGGCGATCCTGGCCCGCCGGCCGGAGGACTTCGGCGAGCTGGCCTCCGACCCGCGCTGGACCATGGCGCATCTCGACCCGGAGCCGGCGGTCCCGGCGTGGACGGACGACTTCCACAACCTGCTGTCGGTCTTCAAGTGGTGAGCCGCGCGCGGCCCGCCCGCAGGATCTCCCGCGCCGCGTTGTGGCCCGGCGTGCCCATGACCCCGCCGCCCGGGTGCGCGGCGGCCCCGCAAAGGTAGAGACCCCGGACCGGTGTCCGGTAGCCGGCGTGGCCCGGCACCGGGCGCAGGGCGAAGAGCTGGCCGGGCGTCATCGCGCCCTGGAAGATGTTGCCTCCGGTGAGCCCGAACACCCGCTCCAGATCGGGCGGGGCCAGCACCTGACGGGCCAGCACCGAGCGGCTGAAGTTGGGCGCGTACTCGTCGAGCAGGGCGAAGCAGCGGTCCGCGAAGGCGTCGCGCTCCCGCTCCCACGTGGTCCCCCGCAGCGCATAGGGCGCGTACTGCACGAACATCGACATGAGGTGCCGGCCCGGCGGGGCCACCGTGGGATCCACCACCGACGGGATCGTGCACTCGAGCACCGGCCGCGCGGAGGGACGGCCGTACTTGGCGTCGTCGAAGGCGCGCTCGATGAAGTCGAGGTCGGGGCAGACGTGGATCGTCCCCCGGTGCTGCGGGCCGGGCGCCCGGCCCGGGCACGCCCGGAAGTCGGGCAGCTCGCCGAGGGCCACGTTGATCTTGAGCGACGCGCTCTCGTAGGAGATGCGCCCCACCGCGGCACGGAACGCCTCCGGCAGCGTCTCGGGCGGGAGCAGGCGCAGGAACGTCACGTGGGCGTCCGCGTTGCTCGCGACCACCGGCGCGCGCGCCTCGAGGCCGTCGGCCAGCGCCACGCCCGCCACGCGCCCGTCGCGCACCAGGATGCGCACGACCTCCGCGTCGCAGCGGATCTCCACGCCGAGCCCGCGCGCGGCGGCGGCCAGCGCCTGGGTGAGCCCGCCCATCCCGCCACGCACGTAGCCCCACACCCCGCGGCGGCCGTCGGTCTCGCCCATGACGTGGTGGAAGAGCACGTACCCGGTGCCGGGGGTGGATGGGCTCGCCATCGCCCCGATGATGGCGTCGGTGGCGAGGGTGGCTTTCAGCTCCTCCGACTCGAACCAGCGATCGAGGATGGGCCGCGCGGGGCCGGTGAGCAGCTCCACCGCCTCCGAGGCCGCCGCATCGCCCAGGCGCCCGAACGAGCGGCCCAGCCCCAGGAGGCGCAGCAGGTCGCGCGGCCCGGGATGCAGCAGGTCGGGGGGCGTCATGCCGAGCGTGGGCTCGATGAAGGCGGCGACGCGCTCCAGCATCGCCTCGTACTCCGGATAGCGGGCCGCGTCGCGGGCGCTGAACTTGGCGATCTCGCGGCGGGTCCACTCGGGATCGGGCCCGAGGGTGAGCGAGCGCCCGTCCGGCAGCGGGGTGAAGGACGAGGGGTTGCGCGCGAGGACCTCGAAGCCGTGATCGCGCAGGCCGAGCTCGTGCACGATCTCCTTGCGGAAGAGGCTGTTGACGTAGGCCGCGGTGGAGACCTTGTACCCGGGGAAGGTCTCCTCGGTGACGCAGGCGCCGCCCACCAGGGGCCGGCGCTCCAGCACCAGCACCCGGCGCCCCGCCCGCGCGAGATAGCAGGCGGTCACCAGCCCGTTGTGGCCGGCCCCCACCACGATCACGTCCCAGCCGCGCGCCCGGGCCATGGACGCATTATCCCGCAGGGCCGGGCGCGGTCAGAAGTGCAGCCCGATGCCTCCCAGGAAGGTCCGCGGGTTGCCCGGCGTGAAGTGGACGTCCGGCACCCCGCCGGCGGGCTCGCCGGGGAGCCGGGAGGTGAAGAAGAACTGGGCCTCCCGCCACTTCGTGTCGGCCAGGTTCTCGATGCTCAGGAACGCCTCGAGCGCCTTGTAGCGGTAGCGCGCGTTCCAGTTGAAGAGGGTGTAGCCGCGCGCGGTGTGGAAGCCGAAGTCGTCTGCGACCCGGTCGCCCAGATAGCGCATCTCCGCGCTCGTGGAGAGCCCCCACGGCAGACGCGCGGTCAGCTCGGCCCGGGCCGTCCAGCGGGGGGCCAGAGGAATCGGGAAGCCGGTGTCCACGAACTCGGCCCGTCGGGTCCAGGTGAAGTCGCCCTTGAAGGTGAGCCAGTCCAGGAGCGAGATCGTCGTCGCGACCTCCAGCCCCTCGCGATGGGTCTTGCCGCGGGCCTCGGTGGTGCCGTCGTCGCCCACGAACACCAGCTCGCTGCTCAGGTCGAGGAACCAGTAGGTCGCGGAGAGCTCGGTGCGCGGAAGGATGCGGCTCTTGAATCCGGCCTCGTAGCCGGTCGCGGTGGGCAGCGCGTCCAGCTTGGGATTGGCGATCACCGCGCGGGCGTCGTTGCTGTGGAAGCCGGTCCCGAAGTTGGCGAAGAGCTCGGTGGCGAGCCACGGGCCGAGGATCAGGTTCGCCTTCACGTTGGGCCGGGCCTTCGTCGCCGCCCCGGAGGCCCGCCCGTCGGTGGTGTTGACCCGCTCCTTCACGTCGAAGGTGAAGACGTCGCCCCGGGCTCCCGTCACGAGCCGGACCTTCTCGATCGGCACCAGGTCGAGCTTCACGAAGGGGGAGACGGACTGCTCGACGATGTCGACGTCCTGGACCCGGCCCACCTGGTGGCGCTGCACCGCGCTGGCCAGCACCACGCGGGGAGTGTCGATGCGGTACTGCACACCCGCGGTGGTGGTGAGCGGCATGCCGAGCGGGCGCTGCTTCACCTCGTACTGCGCGTCGAGGCCGCCCAGCCACCGGCGGTCGCGCTGGTTGATCATGTCGCCCCGATCGGGGTCGTTCAGGAAGAGCGTGAAGTCGTTGAACAGGGTCAGGCGGTAGTAGCTGGCGTAGGCGTTGACGGAGAGCTTCTGGCTCTCCCCCACCTTCCAGACGTAGTCGAGGTTGACGTTGGTCCGCTCGGTGACCCCGCCCTCGTTGGGGTCGATCGCTCCGAAGCGGTCGACGAGGCCGGAACGGACCGCCCGTGCAGGCAGCTCGCCCGATCCGTGCCACTCCGCCCGGTAGTGGGAAGCGGAGAGGCTCGCCCGCATGTCCTCGGTCAGGTCGGTGGTCGCCTTGGCGAAGAGATTGAAGCGCACGTAGCCGTTCGGATGGTCGAAGGGACCGTCGCTGCGATAGCCCTCCGCGGCGACGAGCGTCTTCACGCGGTCGCGGGTGGGCGAGAGCAGGGCCAGGTAGCGCTGGGTGTCGAAGCTGCCCCCGGAGATCTCGAGGGTGTTCTCCTCAACCGAGTCGCGGGTGAGGAAGCGGACCGCCCCTGCGGTATCGAAGTCCCCGTGCTCCGCGAAGTAGGGACCCTTGAGCGCGTCGACGGCGCGGATGGTCTCCGGGATCAGGAAGTGCAGGTCGGCGTAGCCCTGCCCGTGAGCGTGGCTCCGGAGGTTGACCGGCACCCCGTCCACGAAGAGGGCCAGGTCGGTGCCGTGGTCGGCGTCGAAGCCGCGCAGGAGGTACTGCTCGGCCTTGCCCCCGCCCTGGTGCTGATCGATGATCAGGCCCGGAATCAGCCGCAGGACGTCGGCGGGACGGCCGTGGGGGCGGAGCTCGAAGTCCTTGCCCGGGATCAGCTGCTCGGAGGAGGACGTGACCGGCGGGGGCGCGGTCACCAGCACCGGGGCGAGGGTGGCCTCGGGCGCCGGGGGCGCGGTCGGCTGGGCCGCCGCGGGGGCGACCCACAGGAGCGCGGCCAGGAGACCGAGGGAAGCCCCGCGCGGTGTGAGCATCGAGTGGTTCGTAATATCACGATCCGGGAGGTCCGGAAAGGACGAGCATGGCGAAGGGGAAGCGGCGGCAGCCGGCGACCCGGTTCACGGTGTCGCTCCCGGTGAGCCTGATGGGCACCCTCGACCGGCTCCAGGGCGAGCGGCGCTATGCGAACCGCAGCGAGTTCGTGCGCGACCTCCTGCGGGCGGAGGTGGTGAAGGAGGAGTGGAAGGAGCAGGACGGCGAGACGGTGGGCGTGCTGGTGCTGGTCTACGACCACCACACCCGGGCCCTGGCCGACAAGCTCACCGAGATCCAGCACGGGAGCCACGACATGATCGCGGCCGCGCTGCACGTGCACCTCGACGCCCACACCTGCCTCGAGGTCATCCCCCTGCGCGGGGCCGCCCGCGAGATTCGCGCGGTGGCCAACCGGCTCCTGGCCACCAAGGGCGTGCGCTACGGGCAGCTGGTGCCTGCGACCGGGCAGCGCCTGCACTGAGCACGGGTCTGCGCGCCTCCGCGCGCGCGGCGCGCGCCCTAGCGGACCACCCGCTCCGCGCGGGCCACCATCGCGGCGGGGAACTTGACTCCGAGGCTGGCCGCGGTCTTGAGGTTGACCGCCAGCTCGAACCGGCTGGGGCGCTCCACCGGCAGGGAGCCGGGGTCGGCCCCCTTCAGGATCCGGTCCACGTAGCCGGCGACCCGGCCGTTGACGTCGGCGAGGCTCGGCCCGTAGGACATGAACCCGCCCGCCTCCACGATCTCGCGCCACTCGTAGATGGTGGGCAGGCGGTGCCGCGCCGCGAGCGCGAGAACCCGCTCCCGGTTGCTCGACAGCACCGGATCGGCGGTCACCACCAGCGCCTGCCAGCCGCCGCGAGCGATGGTCTCGAACGCGACCGGATACTGCTCGGGCAGGCGCGCGTCCGCCACGTAGGTCTCGATGGAGATCGCCCTTGCCGCGGTGTCGATCTCCTTCACCTCCACCGCGCTGCTCGGGTTGCGCAGGTTGGCCAGCACCGCCACGCGCTTGAGGCCGGGCAGGCACTCGCGGAGCGCCTCGAGGCGCTTGGCGGCCAGCTCCGGCACGTAGGTGGTCACGCCGGTCACGTTGCCCTCCGGGCGCGCGAGGCTCGCCACGAACAGGCCCGCCACCGGATCGGTGCCGCTGACCATCACGATCGGGATCGAGGTGGTCGCGTTCTCGGCGGCCCGGATCGCGGGAGAGGACACCGCCACGATCAGGTCCACCCCGGAGCGGACGAGGTCCGCGGCCAGGTCGGGTAGCCGCTCGAAGTCCTCGTTGGCGGAGCGGACCTCGAACCGGAGGTCGCGGCCTTCCACGTAGCCCAGCTCACGCAGCTTCTGGCGCATGTCGGGCATGATCCCGCGAGGGGACACCGCGGACGGGGTGAGGACGCCGACGCGCCAGACTCGCGGGCTCCCGGGCGCCGCCGCGAGGGGCGCGGGTGCGGCGGGCGACTGTCCGGCCGCGGGTCGCCGCCCCATGAGCACGAGGCCGGCGGCGATGCCGGCCACGAACGTGCGTCGCGCGCTGCCGGGCACGGTCATTGGAGTCTTCTCCTCCCCCGTCGTAGAATAGCCCGAACCGCAGGGAGGTCAACCATCACGGGGGCCCCATGGGACGAGCCCGGATCCTGGTGATCGACGACGAGCGGGCGGTGCGCGAGCTGATCTCGGACGCCCTGAAGATCGAGGGGCACGACGTGCACACCGCGGAGAACGGCAAGGAGGGGCTCGACCTCATCGGTCGGAGCCGCTTCGATCTCGTGTTCTGCGACCTCCGGATGCCCGAGATGGACGGGCAGCAGCTCTACGAGGAGGTCCAGCGGGACTATCCCCAGGTCCTCAAGCGGATCGTCTTCGTCACCGCCCAGGCCAACTCCTCCGACTACGGCCCCTTCCTTCGCACCACCGGAATCCCGGTCATCGAGAAGCCGTTCACGCTGAGCCAGCTGCGGCAGATGGTCGGGAAGATGGTGGGCCCGATCCGCTAGGCCCCGAGCCCCCGCAGGAAGTCCTTGTTGCTGGCGGTGAGCTTGAGCCGCCCCAGCAGAGCCTCCATCGCCTCCTGCGGCTTGGTGCCCGACAGGGCCCGGCGCAGCAGGTGGATCTTCTTCATGTCCTCCTCGGAGAACAGGAGCTCCTCGCGCCGGGTCCCGGAGCGCATCAGGTCGAACGAGGGGAAGATGCGCCGATCGGCCAGCTCCCGCGAGAGGTAGAGCTCCATGTTGCCGGTGCCCTTGAACTCCTCGAAGATGATCTGGTCCATCCGCGACCCGGTGTCGACCAGCACCGTCCCGATGATGGTGAGCGAGCCCCCCTCCTCGATCTTGCGCGCGGCCCCGAAGAAGGCGCGCGGCATCTGGAACGCGCGGCTGTCGATGCCGCCCGACATGGTGCGCCCGCGCGCGGAGAGCTCGTTGTTGTAGGCGCGGGTCATCCGGGTCAGGGAGTCGAAGAGGATCAGCACGTCGCGCTTCTCCTCCACCATCCGCTTCGCCCGATCCAGCACCTGCTCGGTCACCTCGATGTGGCGCCGGTAGGGATTGTCGTTGCTGGAGGCCACGATCTCGGCCTGCTTGCCGATCTGCATCTTGAAGTCGGTGACCTCCTCGGGCCGCTCGTCGACGAGCAGCACGATCACCGCCACCTCGGGATGGTTCGCCAGCACCGCCTTCGCGATGCCCTGCAGCAGCATGGTCTTGCCGGTGCGCGGCGGAGCCACGATGAGCCCGCGCTGGCCGCGGCCGACCGGGGTGATCATGTCCATCGCGCGCATGGACATGTCGTCGGGGCGGGTCTCGAGCTTCAGCTTCTCGTACGGCTGGACGGCGGTGAGGCCTTCGAAGAGCGACGGGGTGGGAGTCCGGGGGAGGTTGGGACGGGGCGGCATCGGCCCACGCGGCCCTTGTCCCTGCCCCTGGCCTTGCCCCTGCCCCTGCCCCTGCGGCGGTCGATTCCCGGAATGCCGGCGGCGGTGCGACCGCCTACTCAACTGACACACTCATGGCGCACTGACCCTTTCGGTCGAGACGTTAGAGGACAATCACCGTACCCGTCTACCGCTGGCGGAAGGGACGGCGTCGGGCGGGGGGGCCACACCACCCGGGTGCCCACATGGTACAACGGTCGCGGCTGCAAGGGGAGCGGTCCGTGCGGAGCGCGTATGGCATCATGGCCCCTGCCATGAGCCCGGCCTCGACCCCCGCGCCCCCTCGCGCTGATATCGTGGGCAGCCTGCTGCGCCCGGAGTACCTGCGGCAGGCCCGGCAGGGGGTCCGCGAGGGCCGGGTCACCGCCGCCGCCCTCCGCGAGGCGGAGGATCGGGCGGTCCGCGAGGCGATCGCGCTGCAGGAGGGCGCCGGGCTCGACGTGATCACCGACGGAGAGCTGCGGCGCGCCTCCTGGGTGATCACGATTCCTTTGCGGGAGGACGCCGCCGCTCGGGCGCCCCTGACCGGCTTCGAGTTCCTGCCCGCGGACCCCGGCTGGTGGTCCCTGTGGAAGGAGCCGGACGGGCGGAAGGCCCAGGTGTGGACGAGCCCGACCCGGCCGTTCATCACCCGCCCCATCGCGGTGGTCCGCGACGTGGTGAGCGACGAGTACGCGTTCCTCAGGTCGGCGGCCCGCGCGCGCACCAAGTTCACGATCCCCTCCCCCAGCTGGCACCGCATCTTCTGGCACCCCGAGTACTCCCGCGCCGCCTACCCGACCCCGGAGGCCTTCCTGCGCGCGATCGCGGGCTACCTCCGCGAGCAGGTGGTGCCGAGGATCGTCGCGCTGGGCGGCGACTACGTGCAGATGGACGCGCCCAACTACGCCCAGTGGCACGTCGACCGGGACAACCGCGCCGCCTTCGAGGCGTGGGGCCACGACATGGCCGCGGAGCTCGCGGCAGACGCCGAGATCGACGACAGCGTGTTCGACGGCGTGCGCGGGATCACGCGGGCCATCCACATCTGTCGCGGCAACGCGCCGGGCGGGCGCTGGCTCGCCGACGGCGGCTACGAGCGCATCGCGGCCGAGGTCTTCCCGCGCCTCACCCGCTACGACCGCCTGCTGCTGGAGTACGACACGCCGCGCGCGGGCGACTTCGGGCCCCTCCGCCACGTGCGGGCCGACGCCACCGTGGTGCTGGGGCTCCTGACCACCAAGCAGGGCGCCCTCGAGGACGCCGACGCGGTGGAGGGCCGCCTCCGCGAGGCCGCGCGCCTGGTGCCGCTGGAGCGCCTCGCCCTGAGCCCGCAGTGCGGCTTCGCCTCCGGCGAGGCGGGCAACCCGCTGACGCCGGCCCAGCAGGAGGCCAAGCTCCACCGCGTCGGCGAGGTCGCGCGGCGGGTCTGGCCCGCGGGCTAGCGGCGGCTGCTCGGGGCGTAGAAGGGATCGCGCGGGAGCGCGTCGAGCCAGCCGTCGTAGAAGCGGCGCACGTGGGGGAAGACGTCCCGGGCGAGCCTCCGGCGCCGCTCCTCCGCGGGCCCGAGCGGCGTGCCCAGCCGCGCGGCCAGCTCCGCCATCGCGGCGGCGCGATCGACCCGGGTGAAGCGGCCGCGGTCGAGCACCACTTCCCCGGCCACCATCACCGTCTCCACGTGCCCGGCGCGGGCGCGGTGGACCAGCGCGTCGATCGGCGCGGTGACCGGATCGAGGTACGGGGTGGCCAGGCTCGCCCAGGGCAGGAGCACCAGGTCCGCCGCCGCGCCGGGCGCGAGCCGTCCGATCGCCGCCCCGAAGCCGGTGGTGGCGGCGCCGCCGGCGGTGGCCATCTCGAAGACCCCCGCCGAGGTCGGCACCCCGTCGTCCATGCCCGGCTCGCGGTGCAGCCGCAGCACCAGGCGCATCTCCTGCCACATGTCGCGGTCGTCGTTGATGCCCGCCTCGTCGAGCCCGAGCCCCACCCGGAGGCCGTGCGCCCGGAAGCGGTTGAGCGGCGCGACCCCGCTGCGCAGCCGCAGGTTGGAGCTCGCGTTGTGGCAGATCATGGTGCCGGTGTCGGCCGCGAGCGCGATGTCGTCCTCGGTGAGCCACACCCCGTGCCCGAGGGTGAGGCGCGGGCCCAGCAGCCCGAGACGCTCGAGGTGGCGGAGCGCGGTGGTCCCGGTGCGCCGCTCCGCGTAGATCCGCTGGAACGGCGTCTCCACCAGGTGCATGTGCAGGCCCACGTCGTACTTCTCCGCATAGTCCCGGAGCGCGCCGAGCGCCTCGTCGGAGCACCAGTGGAGGTTGCCGGGGGCGAGCTGCACGCGGGCGAGCGGCCCCGCGTTGCGTCCGACCCGCTCCCAGAGGTCGACGAAGAGGCCCAGGTGATCGGGCAGCGGGATCGACTGGGCGGCCAGGTACTCGCGCATCTCCGCGCCCAGCGCGGACGGCAGGCGCCGGCAGAAGTCCTCGTCCGCCTCGTACACGAGGCGATTCTGGTCCCGCAGGGCGTACGAGTAGGAGACCCGCATGCCCACGTCGGCGTAGGCCTGCAGGATGCGCTCCGCCACCCCGAACACGCGCGCGGCGGGCGCCCCGCGCCAGCCGTGGAGGTGCTGCACGGTGGTGATCCCGGACTCCAGCATGTCGAACGCGGAGTAGAGCGTGTCGAGGTACGGGTCCACGTCGCGCGCGGCCATGCGGCTCACGAACCAGAGCTCGAGCGGGAGGTCGGGCGAGCCGAGCTGGAACGGGGTGAGCCCCACGTGGTGGTGGCCATTCACGAAGCCCGGGAGCACCACGTGACCGGGCGAGCCCAGGGTGCGGTCGACCGCGTGGTGGGCGAGCGAGGCGGCGGGCCCGACCTCGACGATGGTGCCGTCGCGCTCCAGCACCGCGCCGTCCTCGATCACGGACGCGACCCCGGACGCGGCGCCGGTGATCACGTACCGGCCGCGGATCAGCGAGCTCCCCATGGCCGGGTGGCCCCCGCGGCCTCGTGCGGCGGGCGCCGCGGGGTCAGGCCCGCGCGGAGGCGGGCTGCGCGATGCCGCCGCGCACCGCGCCGGGCTCGATGCGGCCCCAGAGGCTCTCGAACCCCTCGGGCAGCGGGCGGCTGTTCGACGGGGCCAGCCAGAGGCGCATGAGCAGGCGGTCGCGGCCCGGGGTGGGCTCGTCCTCGTAGGCGGTGCGCCCGTGGTAGATCACGTGGTTGTTCAGGAGCTGGATGTCGCCGGCCCCGAGGTCCATCTCGTAGCCCAGCTCGTCGCAGACCTGGGCGAGCAGGTCGAGGGCCTCGTCCTGCGCGGCGGTGAGGCGCGGGATCGAGGGAACCTTCTGGGCCGCCTCCACGAACGTGCGCGAGTATTGCGAGGTGAACTTGCCCTCGCGCATGGCGAAGATCGGCATCGCGTAGCAGGAGGCCTCGCCGCCCACCTCCTCGCCCTGCCGGCTGCGGTGGTAGTCGGAGCAGAGCAGCGCGTGCAGGTCGGGCCGGCGGGCCAGGATCTCGTTGCTGACCGCAGGCACGCTGACGACCCGGCTGGTGCCGCCCCGCCGGGCCCCGCGCACGCAGAGCAGGCCCACCACGTCACTGCGGTCGGTGTGCCAGCGCAGCGGCCCGCTGGAGCGGGCCTTGGCGCGCGAGGTCGGGCTCTCCCCCTTTGGCACCGCGGGCTGCACCACCTCGCCGTAGAGCCGCAGCTCGTCCCGCACCTCGCCGATCAGCTCGCCGTGCGCGTTCTGGTGCACCGCGACCCCGAGGTGGCAGCCGAGGCCCCACCAGATGGTGCGGAGCTGCTCGTCGGAGTAGCGCTCCACCGGCAGGCCGCGCAGGAGCACCAGGCCGCGACCCGACTCCAGCTCGTGGTTGACCTGGGCCAGCGTGGCCGCGAGCCGCGGGAGGGGGAAATCCTCCGCGCGCACGTCGCGCCACGCGAGCCCGCGGCGCTCCACCGCCCGGACGGCGGCGTCGATCTCGTCGATCTCGACCGCGGAGAGGGAGCGGATCCAGTCGGTGCTCCGGGCGAGGTCGCGGCCGTGCCAGACCATGGGACCGTGCAGGGGCTGATCGTCGAGGGTGCGCATGGGACCCAAGGCTAGCCGAGAGGCCGGCTGCTTCGCAAGGCCGGGCTGGCTTAGAATCCCCCCACCATGCTGGGCGGCCGCGCGCGATCGATCCTCGGCGCCGCGCTCGTGGCGACCGGGCTCGCGGCCTGCGCGAGCCTGCCGCGCGAGGGCACCATGGCGACGCCGGCGCTCAACGGGAGCATCGAGCGGATCCCCCTCACCGTCGCCCGCCCCGCCGGCGAGGGCCCGTTCCCGGCGGTGGTGATCCTGCACGACTGCAGCGGGCTCGGCCCCCGCTCGAGCGGCGCGCCGGGACGCTGGAGCCGCGAGCTGGTCGCGCACGGCTACGTGACGCTCCTGCCCGACAGCTTCACCACCCGCGGCCACCCCGACGGCGTCTGCACCGACGGGCGGCCGAGCCGGGGCGAGGTCGCGCCGGCACGGCGCGCCCTCGACGCCTACGCGGCCCTGGCCCACGCCCGCGCGCTGCCCTTCGTGGACGGCCGCCACGTGGGGCTGATGGGCGGCTCCCACGGCGGCTCCACGACCCTGGCCGCGCTCGCGGCCGCGGACGGCGACGGCGATCCGCTCGCGCGCGCGCAGCGTGGTGGATTCGCGGCCGCGGTGGCCCTCTACCCCGGCTGCCGCGCCCGCTACGGCGGCTGGCGGCCCGACGCGGACGGCGCCTACCGTCCGGTGGCCCCGTTGCTGATCCTGATCGGCGACCGCGACGACTGGACGCCCGCCGCGCCGTGCGAGGCTCTCGTGCGCTCCACCCGCGACGGGCCGCACCCGGCCGAGATCGTGGTCTACCCGGGGGCCCGCCACTCCTTCGACAGCGACCGGCCGGTGCGCTACGTGGCCACTCGCGTTAACATGAACGCCCCCGGCGGGCGCGGTGCCACCACCGGCGGCGACCCGCAGGCCTGGGCCGACAGCATTCGGCGAGTCACCGAGTTCTTCGACCGGACCCTGAGATAGCCCGAGGCGGCGCCATGCGTGTCTCCGGATCGTCGCGGTGGATGGTGATGGCCGCGGTCACCGTGGTGTACGTGCTGTCCGGCAAGCTCGGCCTGCACTTCGCCTCGGTGCACGCGAGCGCCACCGCGGTGTGGCCGCCCACCGGCATCGCGCTCGCCGCGCTCTTGCTGCTGGGCCCGCGCGCCTGGCCCGCGGTCGCGATCGGGGCCTTCGTGGTCAACGCGACCACCGCGGGCTCGGTGGCCACCTCCGTCGCCATCGCGGTCGGCAACACCCTCGAGGCGCTGATCGGGGCCCGGCTCGTCGAGCGCCGCGCGGGCGGGCCGCGCGCCTTCGACCGCCCGCGCGACGTGTTCGCGTTCGCGGGCGCGGTGCTGCCCGGCGCCGCGGTGACCGCGTCGATCGGCACCGCGACCCTCGCCCTCGCGGGCTACGCCGCGCGCGGGGATTCGGCCATGATCTGGCTCACGTGGGCTTTGGGCGACGTGGCGGGCGCGCTGCTCGTCGCTCCGCCCATCCTGCTCTGGGCGACCGCCGAGCGCCAGCCGTGGCGCCCGGGGCTCGCGCGCGCGGCCGAGACCGGCGCCCTGCTCTGCACCGTGATCGTGATCGGCGGCGTGATCTGGGAGGGCCTGGCCCCGGCGAGCGTGCGGCAGTATCCGCTCGCGTTCGTGACCATCCCGCCGCTCCTGTGGGTCGCCTACCGCTTCGGCCGTCACGCCGCCGCGGGCGGGCTCCTCGCGCTGGCCGCCATCGCGGTGCACGGGACCCTGCGCGGGCTGGGGCCGTTCGCGACGGTCCCGCTCCATCACTCGCTGCTCGTGCTGCAGGCCTTCATGGGCACCATGGCCCTCATGATCCTGGTGGTCGCCTCCCTGGCCTGGAGCCGCGCGCGGGAGACGTCCCTGCTGCAGACGATCATCGACCGCATCCCGGTGATGATCACCATGTACCAGCCGGACACCCGCGTGCTGCGGCTCAACCACGAGTTCACGCGCGTGACCGGCTGGTCCGCGGAGGAGGCGCACCGGATCGATCTGCTGGAGCGCTGCTACCCCGACCCCGCCTACCGGGCCCGGGTGCGCGCCTACATGGACTCGCTCGCGGACGGCTGGCGCGACCTGGTGATGACCACCCGCACGGGGGAGCGCGTCGAGACCGCGTGGTCGAACGTGCGGCTGCCCGACGACACCCGGGTCGGCATCGGGCTGGACGTGCGGGAGCGCAAGCGCGCGGAGGCCGAGCGGGAGCGGGCCCACGCCCAGGCGGAGGCCGCGAGCCGGGCCAAGGACGAGTTCTTCGCCATGCTCGGCCACGAGCTGCGCAACCCGCTGGGGGCCATCACCACCGCCCTGCACGTCATCGAGGTGTGCGGGCCGGCGGACGCGCGGAGCGGCGAGGCGCGCGCCATCATCGGCCGCCAGGTGCAGCACCTGGTCCGCCTGGTCGACGACCTGCTCGACGTCACCCGTCTGGCCACCGGCAAGGTGAGCCTGAGCCTGCGCCGGATCGACCTGGCCGCGATCAGCCGGCGGGTGGTCGCGGCCACCGCGGCGAGCGCGCGCGACCACCGGATCGAGGGCCACGCCCCGGACGCGGTGTGGATCGACGCCGACGAGACGCGCATCGAGCAGATCCTGGGCAACCTGATCGGCAACGCGCTGAAGTTCACGCCCGCGGGCGGCCTCGTCACGGTGCGGGTGCACACCGAGGGCCCGGAGGCGGTCCTCCGCGTGGATGACACGGGCGCGGGCATTCCCGCCGACCTGCTGCCGCGGGTGTTCGACCTCTTCGTCCAGGGACAGACCACCATCCACCGGCGCGAGGCCGGGCTCGGTATCGGCCTCACCCTGGTGCGCCGGCTGGTGGAGCTGCATCGCGGGCGCATCGAGGCCGCGAGCGAGGGGCCGGGGCGCGGCAGCACCTTCACGGTGAGGCTGCCCGCGGCGCGCGCGCCCGGCCTCGCCGCCGAGGAGCCGGCTCCCGCCCGGCGGTCGAGCGGCCGGCGGCGCGTGCTGATCATCGAGGACAACGACGACGCGCGGCGCATGCTGCGCCACCTGCTGGACCACGCGGGCCACGAGGTGCACGAGGCCTCCGAGGGCTCCGACGGGCTGACCCGCGCGCTGGCCCTGGCCCCCGACGCGGTGATCGTGGACATCGGCCTCCCGGGCCTCGACGGCTACGCCATCGCGCGGCGACTGCGGGAGGCGGGGCCGCCCGGGCTCCTGCTCGTGGCGGTCACCGGCTACGGGCAGGACGGCGACCGGCGGCGCTCGCGCGAGGCCGGCTTCGACGTGCACCTCACCAAGCCGGTCGATCCCCTGGTGCTGGACGCGCTGCTCGCCCGCGCGGGCGCTTGACCGCGCGCGAGCACCCCGCTAGGCTCAGCTGACCATGATCTCCTCGAGCCCTCCGGTCACGATTCCCGACGTCTCCATCACCGACTTCGTCCTGCGCCACGCCGCCCGCCTGGGCGACAAGCCCGCGCTCATCGACGGGCCCACCGGGCGCACGCTCAGCTATCGCCAGCTCGCAGAGGGCGCGCGCCGCACCGCCGCGGGCCTGGCGCGCCGCGGCTTCGCCAAGGGCCAGGTGCTCGCCATCTACTGCCCCAACCTCCCCGAGTACGCGGTGGTCTTCCTGGGGGTGGCGATGGCGGGCGGGGTGAACACCACCGTGAACCCGCTCTACACCGCCGACGAGCTGGCCAACCAGCTCAACGACTCGGGGGCGCGCTTCCTCGTCACCGTGCCGCCGTTTCTCGACAAGGCGCGGCAGGCGGCGGCCAAGAGCAAGGTGGAAGAGATCTTCGTGATCGGCGCCGCCGACGGCGCCCGGCCGTTCAGCGAGCTGCTGCAGGCCGGCGACACGCCGCCCGCGGTGACGATCGATCCCGCCCAGGACCTGGTGGCGCTGCCGTACTCGAGCGGAACCACCGGCCTGCCCAAGGGCGTGATGCTCACCCATCGCAACCTGGTGGCGAACCTCCGCCAGTGCGAGGGCATGCGCAACTTCGAGTGCTTCGGCGAGGGTGACATCACGATGGCGGTGCTGCCCTTCTTCCACATCTACGGCATGGTCGTGATCATGATGCTGGGCCTGGCCGGGGGCGGCACCATCCTGGTGATGCCGCGCTTCGACATGATGGAGTTCCTCACCCTGGTACAGCAGTACCGGGTGACGATCCTGCCCCTGGTGCCGCCGATCGTGCTCGGCCTCGTGAAGCATCCCGCGGTGGCCCAGTTCGACCTCTCGAGCGTGCGCCTCGTGTTCTCCGGCGCGGCCCCCCTCGGCGAGGAGATGGCGCGCGCGCTCAGCGCCAAGCTCCACTGCCCGGTGGTGCAGGGCTACGGCATGACCGAGGCGAGCCCGGTCACTCACCTGAGCCCGACCCACGACGCTCCGTTCAAGCCCGGGTCCGCGGGCTGCATCGTGCCCAGCACCGAGGTGAAGATCGTCGACGTGAGCGGCACCTCCGCGGAGGAGCTGCCGGTGGGCAAGGAGGGCGAGCTGTGGATCCGCGGCCCCCAGATCATGCGGGGCTACCTCAACCGGCCCGCCGAGACCGCGGACTGCCTCGATCGCGAGGGCTGGTACCACACCGGCGACGTGGGCTACGTCGACGACGACGGCTTCTTCTTCATCGTCGACCGCACCAAGGAGCTGATCAAGTACAAGGGCATGCAGGTGGCCCCCGCGGAGCTGGAGGCGCTGCTGCTCACCCACCCCGCGATCCTGGACGCGGCGGTGGTGCGCAAGGCCGACGAGGAGGCGGGCGAGGTGCCGAAGGCCTACGTGGTGCTGAAGCCCGACGAGGCCTCGAAGGCCGCCTCGGCCGACGCGATCATGGGCTGGGTGGCCCAGCGGGTGGCCCCGCACAAGCGCATCCGGCATCTCGAGTTCATCGAGCAGATCCCCAAGTCGGCCTCCGGCAAGATCCTGCGCCGGGTGCTGATCGACCGCGAGAAGGCCCGCTAGACGGAGCCGCCGGGCGCGGTGACGTCCGCGCGCCCGGCGGCCGCCGCGTCCGCTACCCCTCGTAGACCTTCTTCAGCTCCGCGGCCGCCCACTTCACCGCGTCCTCCGGGCTCGTGCCCTGCGCGGCCTTGGCGAACATGTCGGTGATGATGTACTTGGAGTAGGCCTCGGCCGCCTTCGCGCTGGGCGGGCCCGCGTAGCCGAACATCCGCGAGCCGCGCGGGGCGAGGCGGAACGGCTTGAGCGCCTCGTCCACCTTCTCCCACATCGGATGCTGCTCCCAGGAGACGGTGGCGCCCGCGCTGTAGCCGTTCTCGATCTCGAACCACTTGCCGAACTGGTCCTTGCCGTGGAACCACTTGAGGAACTCGCGGGCCGCGGTCTGGTTCTTGGAGTACTTCATGAGCCCGTGCGCGAAGGAGACCAGGTAGAGCGGGGTGGGGCCGTTGGGTCCGGCCGGGATCGCGAAGTGCTCGATGTCCCGGAACATCGGCTCGCCCTTCTCGTCCTTGACCTTGTCCGGATTGCGCTTGGCGAAGATGTAGATCGAGGCCCCGTTGTTGGTGGCCGAGATCTCCCCCGCGTGGAAGGCGCGGTTGTTGTTGGTGTCGTCCCACGCGAGCGCGCCCTCGTCGCAGGCGTCCTTCCAGAAGGCGGTCATCCACTTCACCGCCTCGAGCGCGCCCTTGCCGTTCAGCACCACCTTGCGGCCGGACGCGTCGGTCTCGGCCCCACCGAAGGTCCACAGGATCGGGTACGTCCACGCGGGCGCGTCGCCGAAGGTGTGACCCAGGGTCTGGCCGATCGGCCGGCCCTTCTTCTTGAGCGCGGTGCCGATCTTGCGGTACTCGTCGAGGGTCTTCGGCGGCTGGCTCGCCCCGACCTCCGCGAACCACGACTTGCGGTAGGAGGTGAGGATGCCGCCGGTCCCGTACGGCAGGGCCAGGCGCTGCTTGCCCACCTTGGTGGCCACGTCGCAGTGCGGGTAGTAGGCGCCCTGGTCCTTGGTCTTCCAGTCGCTCAGGTCAGAGAGGTCGACCAGCGCGTTCGCGTAGAGGTGCGGCCAGTTGTGGAGCATGAGGATCAGGTCGGGCCCGGTGCCGGACTGGACGGCGGCAGTGATGCGGGCCTGCAGGTCGTTGGCGTTGATGGTCTCGAAGGTGACCTCGACCTTGGTCTGCTTGGTGTACTCCGCGACCTGCCGCCGCACCTCGACGTCGCCTTCGGGGATGAAGTCGACCCAGTGCAGCAGGTGGAGCTTGGTGGTCTGGGCCAGGGCGGGCGCCCGGCGCGCGGCCAGGATGCCCTCGAGGCCCGCCGCGCCGGCGAGCGCGCCGGCCGCGAGGCCCGTCTTGAGGAACTGCCGTCGATCGTCCCGTCGGTCCATGGGGAACCTCCTCGTACCGAACCGGATCAGGGGAGCTGCGAAAGAGAGAAGGAGCGCGCGTCTAGGAACGCTAGGGAGGCCACCGCGGCACGGACGAACAGCGCCGGCCATCGCGGTGGTCGGAGCGGGCGGAGGAGACACATCCAGTGACCCGATCCAGGGGCATCGACTCCTCTCGCAGCGAGGGACGGAGCCCGAACGCGGGAACTCTGCGCCGGCCGCGGCCGGCTGTCAAGGGAGCCCACGCCCCGTGCTATAACTGCCGCCATGAACAAGATCGAGCGCGTGCGCGCGGCCCTCGCGGGCCGGCCGGTCGACCGGGCGCCCTTCACGGTCTGGTACCACTTCGGCACCCAGCACGCGCCCGCCGAGCGCGCCGCGCAGGTGCACCTCGAGTTCTTCGATCACTACGACCTCGACCTGCTCAAGCTCATGAACGACTACGACTACCCCGCCCCCGACGGGCTGGAGGTGGTCGCGAGCGCGGCGGATCTGGGCCGGCTCCAACCCTTCGATCCGGCCGCGACACCGATGGGCCGGCAGCTCCAGACGGTGGAGCTGGTGGCGCGCGCCCTGCGCGATCGCGCGCTGTTCGTGGACACCGTGTTCAACGCCTGGAACACGCTCAAGCGCAACCTGGTGCGCGACGCGATGCCGGCCCTGATGGCGGAGCAGCCGAAGGCGGTGGAGACCGCGCTCCAGATCGTGAACGACAACCTGATCCGCTACGCGCAGGCCAGCCTGGCGCGCGGGGCGGCCGGCGTCTTCCTCTCGGTGCCCGCCACGCAGGAGAGCCTGACCCGCGAGCAGTACGAGCGCTTCATGCGGCCGTTCGACCTCGCGTTCCTGGAGGCCATCCGCGGCCGCGGCGAGTGCCACGTGCTGCACGCGCACGGCGAGCGCCTCTACTGGGACCGTCTCCTGGACTACCCGGTGCAGGCCATCTCCTGGGCCGACCGCAACGGCGGGCCGTCGATCACCGAGGCGCGGACGCAGACGCCACTCGCCCTGATGGCGGGGCTCGACCACGTGAAGTTCGTCGAGGTCGGAGCGGCCCGGGTGCGCGAGCAGGTCCGCCGGGCCCTCGCGGAGGGCGGAGCCACCCGGTTCATCCTGGCCCCCGGCTGCTCGCTGGCGACCTACGCCTACCCGCCGCTGATCCGCGCCGCTCGCGACGAGTCGGCCCGCCCCGCGCGCTGACGCCGCCCGGCCGCTTCCGGCCTTGGGTCGAGCGCTACCGACAAGGGGTAAATCCCTGCCTCCAGCACGGACTGCGCATCTCTAACTCCGCGACGGACCGAGCGGATTTCCCTGGAATGGGGATTGCTCTCCATCGGGGCCAGGAGGGCCCCGAATGACCCCGAGGCGGATGGTCCTGGCAGCAGCGCTGGCGCTGACCGTGGTGTTCCTGAGCCCGCTCGCGTACATGGCCGGCGAGCGCGCCGGTCTCTGGCTCACCAGCCCCACGGTGGAGTCCGTCCCGTCGCCGAGCGTGGACGACGCCGATCGGGACGCCGACTCCCCCATCGCGCGCAAGCCCGCGGTGCGCCCGGGGTTCGGCGAGATCTAGTCCTCGCGGCGCCTAGACCGTCACCACCAGCCCGTCGTACGCGCACTCCTCCGGCACCGCGCCGGCGTGCGCCAGCATCTCGCGGCTCATGTGGGTGAGGATGACCCGCCGGGCCCCCACCCCCTTCGCGTGGGCCACGATGTCCGGGTAGTTGAGGTGCCACTTCACCGGCTTGTCGTGGAAGTAGCACTCCGCGATCAGCAGATCGGCGCCGCGCGCGGCGCGCGCCACGTCCTCCGTCCACTCGGTGTCGCCGGTGTAGGTCACCACGCGGCCGTCCACCTCGACCCGGAGCGCGGTGGGGCTGGTCTCCCGGGTATGTCGCGCGGGCTCGGGCGTCACCACCAGGTCGAGCACCGGGTGCGCACGGCCCGGCTCCATCGCGATCCATTCGAGCGGGAAGCGCGGGGTCATCGCGCCGGAGCCGGGGAAGAGCGCGTCGCGGATGGCGTCCATGCGCGGCCGCAGGTCGCGCGGCCCCGCGATGACGAGCGGCCGGGTGCGCCGGGCTCCCAGCATGGCGTCCATCAGGAGGAACGGGACGCCGCCGCAGTGGTCGCCGTGCAGGTGGGTGAGCAGGATCGCGTCGAGCGAGTTGTGGTCGACCCCCTGCTGGCTGAGCGCGATCAGCGACGAGGCGCCGAAGTCGATGGCGAAGCGCGAGCGCGGCCCGTCGACGACGATGCAGGTTTGGAACCGACCACCGCTGCCGAACGAGTCCCCCGAGCCCACGAAGCGAACGGTCAGGCCCATGGCCCCCATGCTACGCGAAAAAGCTGGTCCCCCGCGCCCACGCCCTGAGAGGATGCCGGCGTGCGGGCCTTCGACCGGACGTTCGGCGCCGGCTTTCTCGCCACCGTCCCCGCCGCGCCGGGCGTGTACCGCTTCCACGACGCGACGGGCGGGCTGCTCTACATCGGCAAGGCCGCCAACCTCCGCCGACGGCTCGCGCAGTACCGCCTGACCGGGCGCCGGAAGAAGGAGCGCAAGCGGCGGGCGCTGGTGCGGGCCGCGGCCCGCATCACCTGGGAGGTGTGCGAGTCGCCGCTGGCCGCCGCGCTCGCCGAGATCCGTCTCATCCAGGCCCTGCGGCCGCCGCGGAACGTGGCGAGCGCCTACTCGTTCCTCTACCCGTTCGTGGGGCTCCGGGCCGAAGGCGACGAGCTCTACTTCTGTCTGACCACTTCACCTGCCGCCTACCCCGCCGTCGAGTTCCACGGCGCGTTCCGCTCGCGCGACGTCACCCGCGAGGCGTTCTTCTGCCTGATGGACCTCCTGCGGTACGTGGGGCATCCGGTGCCGCGCCATCGCTGCCGTCGCCTGGGCGCGGCGCGCCACTCGGTGGTGCGCGGCTTTCGCCGCCTGCCCGCGGGCGCGGCGGAGGCCTGGGCCGCGCTCCTGCGCGGCGAGTCACGAGCGGCGCTGGAGACCCTCGCCCTGCGACTGGTGGACCACGCGGGGGCGCGCGCCCGTCGAGGGGAGATCCATGCCGCACTGCGCGTCATCGCCCGCTTCTTCGAGGAGGAGGCCTCCGCCCTGGCCCGGGTGAGGCTCGCCACCGGCTTCCCGGACTATCCGGTCCCTCAGCTCGCGCGGGACCTGCTCTTCACGCAGACACGCCTGCAGTGACGGGCCTTGTCAGAGACTCGTCTCGCCCGCGTAACTCTGAAACTTCGTCACACCGCTAAACACGCGTCACCACGGGCGAAATAGGCTGGCACCGGTGGTGCATACTCGTCAGGCATGGCTGCCGAACCCTCCATCCGCCGGATCCTCGTGGTCGATGACGACGACGACCTTCGCGAGGTCCTCACCACCGCGCTCGCCCGCGAGGGCCACTGCGTGGACGGGGCCTGCGACGGGGCGGAGGCCCTGGCCCTCCTGGAGCGGCAGCCCTACGACCTCGTCCTGAGCGACCTGCGGATGCCCGGCACCGACGGGCCGTCGCTCTACGAGACGCTGCGCACGCGCCACCACTTTCCGGTGCGCTTCGCCACCAAGCTGCCCCGGGTGATCTTCATGACCGGCAACGCGGCGGAGCACGCCGACTTCCTTCGCGGGACCACCGATCCCATCCTGGAGAAACCCTTCCCTCTGCGCGTGGTCCGGCAGATGGTCAGCGTGCTGCTCAACGCCAGCGCGTCCTAGCTCCTCCGGAGCCCGGGGCGCGCAAGCCCACCGCCATGCGACTCGGCCCCAAGATCTTCCTCGTCTCCGCCCTCGCGATCGTGGCCCTGTCCACCGCGGTGGGATGGAGCCTCCACACCGTCCAGCGGCTGGTCTCGGTCAATCAGGCGATCGTCAGCCGCTCGGTGCCCGCCCTGCGGCTGCAGGGTGAGCTGCGCGAGACCCTCCACGGCCTGGTCCGCCTCGAGACGCGCGCGCTCGTGCTCGCGGACCGCGACTACGCGCGGGCGTGGGCCGAGCGGGCCGACCGGATGCAGCAGGGGCTGCGCGAGCTCGACGAGCACCTCGCGACCGTGGACGAGCGGACCGCCCTGGCCGCCACCGGGACCGCGTTCGAGAGCTACCGGTCCCTCGTGGAGGAGGAGCGCCGGCTCCTCGCCCGGGCGCAGCCGGGCTCTGCGCTGCGGCTGGCCGAGGGACCCGCGCGCGAGGCCACCGGCCGGGTCGAGGCCGAGCTCGCCTCGATGACCGCGGCCACCGAGGCCGCGCTGGCCCGGAGCCAGGCCCGCGCCCGCGCGCTCGAGGAGTGGACGTGGCACGCGGTTGCCGCCGCGCTCATCACGAGCCTGGCCCTGGCCCTGGCCGCCAGCGTGTACCTGTCATTCCGCATCACGCGCTCGCTGCGCCGCCTCTCCGCCGCCACCGCCACCCTGGCTGCCGGCACGTGGACCGGTCCGCTGGCGGTGCCGGACCGCGACGAGATCGGCGAGCTGAGCCGCGCCTTCGACCGCATGGCGGAGCGGCTGCGCCAGGTCGACGATCTCAAGCAGGAGTTCTTCTCCCACGTCTCGCACGACCTCCGCAATCCCCTCGCCTCCATCCGCCTCGCGGCCGAGACCCTGCAGGAGCGGGCCCGACGCTCGGGCGACCCCCGCGCGCTCCGCCTCACCCAGCTCATCGAGGCCAGCGCCGCGCGCATGCTCGGCATGGTGAACCAGATCCTGGACTTCACCCGCCTGCGCGTGCTCGCGGTGCCGCTCGAGACCCGACCCCTCGATGCGCGGGAGGTCGTCAGCCGCGCGATGGAAGAGCTGCGCCCGGTCGCGGACGCCAAGCGGATCCGGCTCAGCCTCGACGCCGACGGGCAGAACTTCACGGTGCAGGGCGAGGAGGGCAGCCTCGTACGGGTGGTCATCAACCTGCTCGGCAACGCGGTGAACTTCACCGGGACCGACGGGACCATCACCCTCAAGCTGGCCGAGGCCGGCGAGCGCGTCCGCCTGCAGGTGCAGGACACCGGCGTCGGCATCCCCCGCGAGGCGCTCGCGTCGATCTTCGAGCCTTACCACCAGGCCCACGGCCGGCGTCAGGGCAGCGGTCTCGGGCTGGCGGTGGTGAAGGGCGTGGTGGAGGCCCATAAGGGGACGGTGTCGGTCGACTCCACCCCGGGCGTGGGCAGCTGCTTCACGATCGAGCTGCCCCGCAAGAGGGCGGCCGCGTGAGCCGAGCGCTCCGCGCCCTGCCCGCGCTGCTCCTGCTGGCGGGCTGCGCCGCCACCCGGCCCGCTCCTTCGGCCGTCGAGCTCGGCCCGAGCCGCCCCGCACCCGCCGCGCGCATGGTGGCCTACGCCGACGAGCTGGCCCAGCGGGGCGAGGCCCGCGAAGCCCTCCTCACCTACGAGCGAGTGGTACGGGACTATCCCGCCGATCCCGCGACGCCGGGTGCGCTCTATGGCCTCGGTCGCGTGCAGGCCTCGGCCACGAGCCCGGTCCGCAACTACCGCGCCGCCCAGGCCGCGTTCACCCGGCTCCTGGTCGAGCATCCGGGGAGCCGCTGGGACGCCGACGCGCGCGCCTGGAAGGTGGTCCTGGGCGATCTGCTGGCGCGCGACGAGGAGACCGCGCGCCTCCGGTCCCAGCTCGAGCTGCTGCGGCGCACCGACCTCGAGCTCGAGCGCCGGCGCTAGCCGGCGAGACGCCGGCGGGGACGGGCGCTCGCCCGTCCCCGCCGGAGCCAGAACTGGCGACGGGTGCCCCCGCACCCGCCGCCCGCGCCCAGGACGATCAGCGGATCGCCGCCGCCTGGACGCGCAGGTTGTTGATGACGTCCCGCACGCCCTTCACTTCCCGGGCAATCTGCTCCGCGCGCGTCCGCATCTCCGGGCTCGGCACCGTGCCGTTCAGGGCCACCACACCCTGGTTGGTGTCCACGTCGATCCGGGTCACGGTGCTGATCTTCTCTGCCGCGAGCTTCGCCTTCACCTTCGTGGTGATCCCGGCGTCGTCGATGTTCTCGCCGAGCGTGCGGCCGGTCGTGGACTGACAGGCCGCCAGCAGGACCATCACCCCGAGGATCGTCAGCGCCAGCCGCAGTCCGCTCGGACGTCGCATCAGGTCGCTCTGCCGCTCGCTCTTCACGTCCGTCCCTCCATCCCCTCCATCGTGTGATGACCACTTGCGGGCGGGAGAGAGCAAGGACTGTGCCCGCGTGCGGCGGGCGCCGGGTGCGGCCCTGACGCGCGTGGAGCGGCCGATGCGGGCGGCCGCGTCGCGGACGCGAAGGGGCAGGCGCACCCGATTACCGGGTAAGACGTGCGGAGGGCGCGCCGGCGGCCGGGGCCGTGACGAGCGTGGCGCAATAGCGCCCCGCCGTGGACGCCCCACGATGCATGAGGGTGATCGGCCGCTTGACAGGGTCATGACACCGGCGCAGTATCGCGCCGGCCGCGACGGCGTCGTCCGCGCCCACAGCACCGCCCGCGAACGGGTCAAGGGGGCACCATGACGAGCGACAGGAGCGAGCTCAGGGCCGACGCGCACAGTATCGAGCCCATTCCCGAGTCCGACAAGGACTCCACCGGCCCCCAGCAGATGTGGATCTGGGCCGGGGCCAACATCGCCCCCATCAACTGGGCCCTGGGCGCCCTCGGCATCGTCCTCAAGCTCGGCCTCTGGGAAACCATCGCGGTCATCGTGCTGGGCAATCTGGTGGGCTGCGCCATCTTCGGCGCCTTCACGGTGATGGGGCACAAGACCGGCGTGAACCAGATGGTGCTCAGCCGCTCCGCGTTCGGGCGGCGGGGGGCGTACCTGCCGAGCGCGCTGATGTTCCTCATGACGCTCGGGTGGATCGGGGTCAACACCTACTTCCCGGTGAAGATCGCGGTGGCGATCCTGGGCCAGTTCGGCCTCGGGGACACCTGGCTCACCAACTTCCTGGTGGTGACGGTGGTGATGGTGATCCAGGTCCTCATCGGCATCTACGGCTTCTACGCGATCCGCACCTTCGAGAAGTACACGGTGCCGGTCACGGTGCTCATCATGGCCCTCATGAGCGTGCTGGCCTGGACCCGGCCGGGTGTCGTGAACTGGGGGCTCACGAGCACGCTGCCGCCCGCGGCCCACTTCGCGATGCTGACCCTGCTGACCACCGCCGTCGGCGTCGGCTGGGGCATCTCGTGGGTCACCTGGGCCTCCGACTACTCGCGCTTCGTCCCGCGTGCGGCCCCCTCGGCCTCGGTGTTCTGGTACAGCTACGTCGGCATGTTCGTGCCCTCGGTGTGGCTCGCCATCCTGGGCGCCACCATCGCGAGCACCACCCTCGACACCGACCCGGCCAGGATGGTGAGCGCGGTCTTCGGCGGCCTCACGAGCCTCCTCGTGCTCCTGCTCGTGCTGCACGGCCCGGTGGCCACCAACATCCTCAACGTGTATTCGGCCGCGCTGGCCGCCCTCAGCATGGGCCTGCGCCTGTCCCGCACCGCGGTCGCCCTCGTGGCGGGAATCGTGGGCTACCTGGTGACGATCTACTTCATCTCACAGCCTTCCTTCGCCAAGGCCTTCGACAACTGGATGATCAGCCTGCTGCTCTGGATGAGCCCGTGGGCCGGCGTGGTGATGGCGGACTTCTTCATCGCGCGGCGGCGCCGGATCGACGTGGCCGAGCTCTACCGGGAGCCCGAGCGGAGCTCCTACGGTGACGTCAACTGGGGCGCGATCGTCGCCTTCGTGGTGGGGCTGGTGGCGGGCTGGTCCGTCGAGGACGGGCTGGTGCCGGCGCTGCAGGGGCCGATCTCGACCAGGCTGCTGGCCGGCGCGGATCTGAGCTGGCTGGTGGGCATCGTGGTCGCGGGAGGCCTCTACCTGGCCCTCGGCCGACGGACGGAGCCGGCGCGGCTGGCCCAGGCCGTGCGCGGCGGACGCTAGGGACCGCACGGTGGACGAGTTCCTGCGCGCCGCCATCGCGGAGGCCGAGGCCGGCCTCGCCGAGGGCGGCATCCCGATCGGATCGGTGCTGGCACACCGGGGTCGCATCATCGGGCGCGGGCACAACCGGCGGGTGCAGAAGGGCAGCGCGATCCTGCACGGCGAGAGCCCTGTGGGCGGAGGACATCGGAGAGTAGCGGACGGATCCCGGCGTGGCCGGACGACGGCCGCGCCGGGGCTCAGCGCGACCAGGGCAGCGGGGTGTCTGCGCTCCAGGCGTCCGGGCGGACGCCGAAGGCCTCGATGAAGCGCTGCCAGCCCGACGCCACCGTCAGGGCCGCGCCCAGCTCCAGGATCTCGCCCTCGTCGAAGTGACGGCGCAGCTCCGCGTAGAGCGCGTCGTCGATCTCGGGTCGCTCGCCGGCCAGGCAATCGGCGAGCCGGAGGGCGGCCACCGTCCGGGCGGGCAGCCCCGTGCGCTCCAGGTCACCGAGCGCGTGCTGCACCTCGTCCTCGCCGAGCCCCTTGCGCACCAACGATGCGCTGCGCGCGAGGCTTCAGTGGACGCACCGGTTCTTCTGGGCGAGCCGGACCCGGCAGAGCTCGAGCATCCCCGGATCGAGACTCGAGCCGCCCGCGTAGATGAAGGACACCCACGAGAGAAACAGGTCGAGCACCGCGGGCCGGCGCGCGAGGGTGAGGAAGAGGTTGTCGTCCCGGTAGGCCTTGGCCAGCCAGACCTCGAGGCGCCGGCGCAGCGCCGGATCGAGCGACGCGGGGTCCGCCTTGGGCAGCCGGCCGTGCTCGTTAGCCATGCCGCGGTCAGTCTAGCACGGGGCCGGAGGCGCGGATCTGACGCACGCAGCGGGCGCGCCCGATCAGCCCAGCATCCAGTGCCCGCCGTCGACGCTGATGGTCTGGCCGGTGATGTAGCCCGCGTCGTCGGAGGCGAAGAACACCACCGCGCGCGCCACGTCCTCCGGCGCGCCGAGCCGGCCGAGCGCGATGGAGTCGACCACCCGCGCCTGGCCGGCGGCGCCCATCGCCTCCCACTGCGCCTCGGTGGCGGGGTTCGTGCGCATGAAGCCCGGCGCGATCGAGTTCACCCGGATGCCGTGGCGGCCCAGCTCGCGCGCGGTCTGCCGCGTCAGCCCGATCAGGCCCGCCTTGGCGCTCGCGTAGGCCTGGATGCCGGTCAGGCTGTAGGAGCGCCCCGCCCCCGAGGAGATGTTCACGATCGCCCCGCGCCCGGCCCGCTTCATGGCCGGCGCCACCGCGCGCGTGAAGTGAAACGCGCCGTCGAGGTTGACCGCGAAGATCTCGCGCCACGCCTCGTCGGTCACCTGCTCCACCGGCTGCATCACCTGCCCCGAGACGCCGCCCGCGGTGTTGACGAGCACGTCGATCCGCCCCGCCGCGACCTCCACCCGCCCCACGAAGTCGCCCACCGCGCGCGAGTCGCGCACGTCCACCGTCGCCCCGCTCCCCGCCCCCGCCCGCGCCGCGTTCACCACCGCCACCGTCGCCTCCAGCGCGGGGGCCCGCACGTCGCACGCCCACACCGCGGCGCCTTCCTGGGCCAGCGCCACCGCGATGGCGCGTCCGATGCCGTGCGCGGCGCCGGTGACGATCGCGGTCCGTCCCGCCAGGCGCACGGCTAGAGCTGCCCGCGGAGGCGCGGGTCGAGGGCGTCGCGGAGGCCGTCGCCCAGCAGGTTGAAGCCGAGCACCGCGAGCATGATGGCGAGACCGGGCACGGTGGTGATGTGGGGTGCGACCAGCAGGAAGTCGCGCCCGCTCGACACCATGAGCCCCCACGAGGGCGTGGGCGGCTGGGCGCCCAGGCCCAGGAACGAGAGCGCGGCCTCGACCAGGATGGCGTTGGCCATGAAGAGCGTGGAGTAGACGATCACGCTCGGCAGGACGTTCCGCAGCACGTGGCGGACGAGGACGCGCGCGCCGGTGGCGCCCAGCGCCCGGGCGGCCCGCGCGTACTCCGAGTCGCGCGCGGTGAGCACCGCGGAGCGCACGAGGCGGGTGGCGGTGGGCGCGCCCCAGATGCCCACCGCGATGGTGGTGTTGAGGACGCCCGGACCGAGGGCGGACACCACCGCGATGGCCAGCAGGAGGTAGGGGAACGCGAGCAGGATCTCGACGGCTCGCATGATCAGGGCGTCGACCCAGCCGCCCACGAAGCCGGCCACGCTGCCCAGGGTGAGCGCCACCGCGAGCGCGATCGCCACCGAGAGGCCGCCGACCAGCAGCGCGACCCGGCTGCCGTAGATGAGCCGCGAGAGGATGTCGCGTCCGAACTCGTCGGCCCCCAGGAGGAACTTGCCGCCCGGCCGCGCCCGCTTCTCGATCAGGCTCTGCTTGGCCGGATCGGCCGGCGCGAGCCAGGGGGCGCCGGCCGCGGCGATCACCAGCAGCCCGACCACGACCAGCCCCGCCATCGCGAGCCGGCTCTTGCGGAAGCGCTGCCACGCGTCCGCGGAGAGCGTCGCCCGCACGGGCGCCCCCGCCGGGCCCGTGAACGTCGCCGCCGCCCCGGCCGCCACCCGGCCTAGCCCTGGCGGGCCACGCGCGGATCGAGCGCGCCATACGCCAGATCCACCACAAGATTGATCAGCACGAAGGCGAGCGCGAACACCAGCACCGCGCCCTGCAGCAGGACGTAGTCGCGCGCGAAGATCGCCTTGACCATGAGGCGGCCGAGGCCCGGCCACGCGAACACCGTCTCGGTGAGGACCGCGCCGCCCATGAGCTGGCCCGCCTGCAGCCCCAGCAGGGTGAGAATCGGGATGGCCGCGTTGCGGAGGGCGTGCTTGGAGACGACCAGCCGCTCGGCCACCCCCTTCGCTCGCGCGGTGCGCACGTAGTCCTCGCGCAGCACCTCGAGCACGCTCGAGCGGGTCATGCGCGCCACCATCGCCACCGACGGCAGGGCCAGCGTGATCGCGGGCAGCACGAGGTGGCCGAGGGAGCCGGCTCCGCCCACGGGCAGCCACGGCAGCCACAGGGCGAAGCACACGATCAGCACGAGGCCGGTCCAGAACACCGGCATGGAGAGCCCGAAGAGCGAGCCCACGCGGGCCACCGCGTCGAAGACGGAGTTGGGCCAGACCGCGGAGACCACGCCGGCGGCCACCCCCACGAGGGCGGCCAGGCAGAGGGCGGCCACCGTCAGCTCGAGGGTGGCGGGCCACGCGTCGCCCAGCTCGTCGACCACCGGGCGGTTCTGCTGGATGGAGCGGCCGAGATCGCCGTGAGCCACGTGCCCCACGTAGGCCGCGTAGCGGACCAGCAGCGGCTTGTCGAGTCCCAGGTAGTCGCGCAGCCGCGCCACCGCCTCCGGGGTGGCGTGCTCGCCCAGCATGAGGGCCACCGCGTCGCCCGGGATCAGGTCCACCGTGAGCATGACCACGAACACCACCCCGAGCAGCACCGGCACCGCCAGCAGCAGCCGGCGCGCCACGAAGGTCAGCACCGCGGTCCCGCCGGTCCTACTTGTCGAGCCAGACCTTTCCCAGCCAGAGGTTGTACTCGACGGGGTGGATGGTGAAGCCCTTGACCCCCGCCCGCGTCACCACGATCTCCTTGGTGTTGTAGACCGGGATCCACACCATCTCGCGGGCCAGGATGTCCTGCGCCTCACCGTATTGCTTCTCGCGCTCGGTCTGGTTCAGGTTGCGCCGCGCCAGCTCCACGAGCGAGTCGACCCTGGCGTTCGCGTAGCGCGAGGTGTTCCACCCGGTGGGCGGCACCTGCTTGCTGTGGAAGAGGGCGTACAGCGAGTAGTCGGCGTCCGCGTTCGACGTCACCCAGCCCAGGGTGAACATGTGGTCCTTGAATCCGGCGGAGCGGAACTGGGTGAAGACGGTGGCCCACTCGAGGAACTGCACCTTGGCCTCGACCCCGACCTCCTTCAGCATGGCCTGGATCGCCTCGGTGATCTCGCCGTCCTTGGGATAGCGTCCGCGGGCCGCGAGCCAGGAGAGCGAGAGCCGCTGCCCGCCCTTCTGGAGGATGCCGTCCGGCCCCGGGGTCCAGCCGGCCTGCGCCAGCAGGGCCTTGGCCTTGGCGCGATCGAACGGGTACAGGCGGTCGAGCTGCATGTCCTTGAAGCCGAACACGCTCGGGGCCAGCACCCCGCGCGCGGCCACCGCGGAGCCCTCCAGGATGTTGTCCAGGATCGCCTTGCGGTCCACCGCGAACAGCAGCGCGGTGCGGACCCGCACGTCGTCGAGCGGCGGCACCGCCGCGTTCATGCCCGCGAACACCACGCGGCCGCCCACCACCTCGTGCACCGTGTACTTGGGGTCGCGCTTGATGGCCGCGAGCTGAGCCGGGGCCGGGAGCAGCACCATGTCCGCGTCGCCGGTCTGGAGCGCGATCATGCGCGCGCCCTCCTCGGGCACGACCTTGAAGATCACCCGGTCGAGGAGGGCCTTGTCGCCCCAGTAGTCGGGATTGCGCTCCAGGATCACGTGGGTGTTGGTCTTCCACTCCACGAAGCGGAAGGGCCCGGTGCCGACCGGGGCGCGGCTGAAGCCCTCGCCCATCTTCTGCACCGCGGTGGGCGAGACGATGCCGGTGCAGTACATGGCCAGCGTGCGCAGGATCGGCCCGTAGGGCTCGCGGGTCATCACGTCCACGGTGAGATCGTCCACCACCTCC
>Ga0207645_10000541_pt1 | contig 31488 bp, 28 predicted proteins | sample KBSM53metaG_FD_184331 | JGI IMG/M metagenome (GOLD analysis project Ga0207645, IMG submission 184331) | Miscanthus rhizosphere microbial communities from Kellogg Biological Station, Michigan, USA - KBS M5-3 metaG (SPAdes) (version 2) | ecosystem: Host-associated > Plants > Roots > Rhizosphere >...
GGTTTTGCAGAAGATTTTGAAAAAGTAACCGAACTATCGCATTACCCGATATTGTCTGATATAAACAGTTCGCTCGAGGTATCGAAGAAGTTGCAGGTGAATGAAATTTTTTCAACGATCACACCGGAGCAGGATAACAATATTTACAACCTGATGCGCGAGGCAGAAATTGAGTGCATCCGCTTTCGTATAGTACCGGACCTAACGTCATTCATTCGGCGCCCGGTGCATATTGATTATTTAAAAGACATTCCTATCATTTCGCTCCGCAGCGAACCGCTGGATGATGTAGCGAACCGAATTAACAAGAGAATTTGCGATGTCTGCATTTCTGCAGTTGTTGTTGTGTTTATCCTTTCATGGCTTATACCGATCATTGGCTTGTTAATCTGGCTTGATTCAAAAGGCCCGATATTTTTTGTACAGCAAAGAACCGGAAAAGACGGTAAACCTTTCGGTTGTATCAAGTTCCGGAGCATGAAGGTGAATAAAGACGCCAACACAGTACAAGCTGTACGTGGCGATCAACGGATAACAAACATGGGTAAATTTCTCCGTCGTACAAATCTTGATGAATTTCCCCAGTTTATAAATGTTCTTGTCGGTGATATGAGCATCGTAGGCCCACGCCCACACATGTTGAAACATACAGACGATTACTCCAAGCTGATCAACCAGTACATGGTCCGCCAGTTTTTAAAACCCGGCATTACCGGCTGGGCACAGGTGAATGGCTATCGCGGCGAAACACGAGAACTTCAGCAAATGAAAGGCCGTGTTGAATATGACTTGTGGTATATGGAAAACTGGAGCATATGGCTCGATATAAAAATTATCTTCCTTACTATTTATAATGTCGTTCGCGGAGAAGAAAATGCTTTTTAATCTGCCATAAGACATTCATAACAGCGATCGCTGACCGGTTTTAACTGCATTTTTTTGCGATCATAATTAATCGTGGTGATTTTACCGGATCGTATTTACTCAATGAATAATCGCCAAATACATTTTCGATACACAATCCAAATCTTTTAAACAGGATATCAAAATCGGAGAGATGTAATTTTTCTACCTGTTCTGTAAACTCCAGTGGTTCATTGCCTGCACCGTTGTCTATCCTGATTTTTTTAAAGAAATGAGTTTCATCTGTCCACCGTTCAATCTGGTAAATAATACCATCTATCTCTTTTGTATCAGAATGAACTAAAGTGCTTTCAGCATAGTGAACATTTAAATAATCCATCATAAACGTTCCGTTGTCTTTAAGCGATTGAGAAATATTATAAACTACCCGTTCATTTTCAGCCTGCGTTTTAAAATAACCAAAGCTTGTAAAGAAACTGAATACGTAATCATAACGATTTTTTCCAAACGGATTTCTCATATCATGCCGGTAAAAATAAAGCCGGTCATTTTTGAATTGTTTTGCAAATGATATACTGGATGCTGCCAGGTCAACACCCGTTACGGTAAATCCTTTTTCAGCAAGCTTTTTACTATGTCGGCCATTGCCACAACCGAGATCCAATATATACGAACCTCGTACCGGTGCGAGTTCCGCAATTAATTCATCAATAAACCCTGCTGCTTCTTTTTCATCCCTTTTGGCATATAGTTGTTGATAAAAACTGCTGTCGAACCAATGTTTGAACCAGGCTGAATTGTCGATTGCTTTTGCTGTTTCATTTTTTACTATGATTTTCATTGTATAAAGTTTATACAGCAAAACTATTCTGAACACATAGTTGTGTCCATTGACATAGGTCAAGAAGCGATAAGAAATTTATTTTTTCAGCGAGGCTTTTTTGCGGATGCGGCTCAATGTTTCGGGAGTAATGCCAAGGTAGGAGGCCAACATATGCTGAGGGAGACGCCGGGCAATGGTAGGATATTCGATGAGAAAATTATTGTAACGTTCCTCGGCTGTGGCGGTTAATGAATCAACAATGCGGTTATCTTTTGCTATAGCCCGCTTTTGAATACCCCGTTGGAATGAAGCAGCATAGGCTGGTACTTTTTCCAATAAGGTCATATGTGCATTGCGATCACAAATAAGAATATCCGAATCTTCAATAGCATCAATAAAGAACGTAGATGGCTTTGTTCCCTCCAGCCCCGATTTGTCGCTAATCCACCAGTTTTCCGGTGCAAATTGCATGATATGCTCTTTGCCTTTATCGTCTATCACATAGCTGCGCAAAAAACCTTTTGCAACAAAGGCACCGGATTTTACTATTTCACCCTCGCGTAAAAAGAATTCATCTTTTTTAAGATGCTTCGGTATCAATACAGATTTGAAAATTGCAAAATCTGCGTCTGATAATGGGGCAGCTTTTTCGATGTAAGCCCGTATGGTTTCAAATATGGCTGCTTTGGATAACAGGTTCAATCAACCTTTTGCATTGGTTGTGAACGATATTAAAACATTTTTTTTACTTCTGGCGCTGCAGACAATGATTTTTTCACTACCGGCAAAATGACGCCGCTTATATTCGTCAGTTATGCAAAAGATGGTGATTGCGCTGCTTTTGCCTTATTGTCAATACTGGCCGGTCCTGCACCAAAAAATGCGATAAACAGTGCACCACCGAGTAATCCGAGATTTTTCATAAACATAACCATATCCATCTGCCTCATCATCGGGTCCTGTATTGTCCAGAACTTATGAAGCATCAGGGTAACAGGTACAAGAAAAATAACAAGAAGCCATGCACCCAGTTTAGCTTTATATCCCAGTAATATGCTTAAGGCGCCCGCCATGGATATTACGCCGGATATCGGAACAAGTACAGAAGCCAGCGGCACCCCCTGAGAAGCGGCGTAGCCTATAGACTGTGCTGAAAAGTGACCGAGCCCACCTGCCAAAAAAATAAGGGAGAATAAAATCCTGCCTGTTAATGCTGCGTATTTCATTTGCTGAGTTTTAATTTTTAAAATGAAACACAAAATTATCTATATTTGATATACTTTAGTAACTACTTACCTATTGTATAGTGGTATACTGAAGTATAGTAATTGATTAAACAAAATGAAAACAGAAATAAACGGAACCAAACATGCTGCGGGTGAATGTTCCCAATATGTATTGCCGATAAGGGATTGCATTGACATTATCAGTGGCAAATGGAAGTTGCCTATCCTGGGGGCATTGACGCATGGGAAAAAAAGATTCAAAGAGATGGAGCGGGAGATACCCAACATCACGCCGAGAATGCTTTCGAAAGAGTTGCGGGAACTTGAAATGAATCAACTGGTAACTAGGAAAGTGTATGATACCAAGCCGGTAATGGTGGAATACGAATTATCACCTTACGGCCGTTCGCTCGATAAGGTTTTGGATGCCATGAAAGAATGGGGACAACAACACCGCAAAAGAATTATTGGTAAATAACTCCGTTGTGGCTTGCTTAAAATAAAATAATTGGTTTACGCTATTGTTATTGCGCTCCAAGCATTTTATATACAACGATAATTACAGAAATCAGGAGAATTAATCCCGCGTCGACAATGTGACGCTTTTCAAGACGTTTGAAGATGTTGTTCATAGGGTTTTGAATATTACGCGCTACAAAATATTAATTTGTTTCAATAAATCAAAGTAGCAGTTTGATTTTGGTGAAATTAAAAATAAGAATCGGTATTATATACTGTGTTTCAACTAAAAGGGTGTCGATATTTTTCTAAAACGTTGTAGGAGCGATTATACAATAGCGAAAGACCCGCTGAATCTCAGCGGGTCTTTGCATTTTCAACTAAACAGAAGCAATATATTTATTAATACCTGTAATGTTCAGGTTTGAATGGTCCGCTTTTACTGATGCCGAGATAATCTGCCTGGTCATCGGATAACTCATCTAATTCAACACCGATTTTTGCAAGATGCAGCCTTGCTACTTTTTCATCAAGATGCTTGGGCAATACATAAACTCTGTTCTCATAATTTTTATGATTGTTCCAGAGTTCGATCTGCGCCAATGTCTGGTTGCTGAATGAATTACTCATTACAAAGCTTGGATGTCCGGTTGCACAACCAAGGTTTACAAGGCGACCTTCTGCAAGAATAATTACGTCTTTACCATCAATGTTGTACAAGTCAACCTGTGGTTTGATCGTATCTTTTGTATGACCATAATTTTTATTGATCCATGCAATATCGATTTCAATATCGAAGTGACCAATGTTGCAAACGATGGCTTTGTCTTTCATCAGCTTGAAATGTTTGCCCGTAATAAGATCACGGCAACCACTCGCCGTTACAATAATATCTGCTTCTTTTACAGCATCGATCATTTTCTTTACTTCAAATCCATCCATAGCTGCCTGCAATGCACAGATCGGATCTATTTCAGTAACGATAACACGACAGCCGGCTCCCGCCAATGAAGCAGCAGAACCTTTACCCACATCTCCATAACCGCCAACAACTGCAACTTTACCGGCAAGCATCACATCAGTCGCACGACGTATCGCATCAACAAGCGATTCTTTACAACCGTATTTATTATCGAATTTACTTTTCGTCACAGAATCATTAACATTAATAGCGGGCATTGGCAACGTTCCTTTTGCTACTCTTTCATACAGGCGATGAACACCGGTCGTTGTTTCTTCAGAAATACCTTTTACATGCTGTATCAGTTCGGGATATGTATCCAATACCATGTTTGTCAAATCACCACCATCATCGAGAATCATGTTTAACGGGCGATCAGCAGCGCCGAAGAAAAGTGTTTGTTCGATGCACCAATCAGCTTCCTGCAAGGTTTGTCCTTTCCATGCAAATACACCAATGCCGGCAGCAGCAATTGCAGCAGCTGCATGATCCTGTGTTGAGAAAATATTACAGGAGCTCCATTTTACTTCAGCACCGAGCGATATCAACGTTTCAATTAACACGGCGGTCTGGATAGTCATGTGTAAGCAACCGGCTATTCTTGCACCTTTCAGCGGTTGTGAAGGTCCATATTCTTTACGGATGGCCATCAGGCCCGGCATTTCTGCTTCAGCTAATCTTATTTCCTTGCGCCCCCATTCTGCCAATGAAATATTGGCCACTTTATAAGGCAGTGAAAAATCAATTGATTTAGTTACTGTTGACATAATTTAACGATGTTGGTAAATGAATAATGATTTTGAATTTTAAACATCTCCGCAAAGATAAATTGTAAAGGATAAAATTCTTTTGTATGTTAATAATTCAGGATAAAATAAATGATTATTGCTATTTTACAGCATAAATTACTTTTTGTCTATGTCAAAAGGCCCTCTCAAAGAACAAATGGCTGTGCTGGATAAGATTGATCTTGCGATATTGAAGCTTTTGCAGCAAAATGCGCGTATGACTGTAAAGGAATTGTCGGAGAAAGTACACCTGAGTACGTCTCCGGTGCATGAGCGGGTGCGCCGTATGGAGCAAAGCGGGATAATAAAACAGTACGTGGCTATATTGAATGCAGCGAAAGTGGGAAAGGGATTGATGGTGATCTGCTATGTGTCGTTGCGGCAGCATAGCAAAAACGCCGGTGATAAATTTATTAAGTCAATGCTTGAAATGAATGAAGTGCTGGAGTGCCTGACCATTTCGGGTGAATTTGATTTTATGTTGAAGGTGGTTGCTGAGAATATGGACGACTATTATCATTTTCATGTAGATAAGCTAAGCCAGGTGGATAATGTAGGCAATGTGCAAAGTGTATTCGTGATGGGTGTGAACAAGCATAGTCATCAACTGGTATTTTAGATAATAATTTCCGGTAAATAAGGGTGTAACTTCAAACAAACATTACCGGGTACTGTTTCTCATGTTTATTATTAAATGACATATCATGCACAGTTATGACACAGTTTCTGCGGCAATTAACGGACTAAAGCAAAGAGGATATAAAACGGATTTTAACCTGGAAGAGAATTGCATCGTTTGCAATACCGGTAAATTTAACCCGGCTGATTTCGAAATAACAGAAGTATATCGCTTTGAAGGTAATTCAGACCCGGCTGATGAAGCCGTTGTATATGCAATTGAAAGTAATAAAGGAGATAAAGGCGTATTGGTAAACGGATACGGTCCCTCATCAAATGCGATGAGTGATGAAATGGCAAAAAAACTGGCTATTCACACAAACGCTAAATAAATGAAACTTATAGCGACATTAGTTATTTCCATCTTTATTGTTAACTCTTTATCAGCTCAACTGAAAAGACCTGCGCCGAAAGAAAAAAGAATTGATTCGCTGAAACTTTTGTGCCCGATTCCCGGTGCTATCCCTCAATCAGCTTCTCCCGAAAAAGGCACCGGCTATAAGGGCGATTTGAAAGTATCATTTAAGAGTGTCACGGATACGTTATTTCTTGCACCGGTCGACGGAAAGATAGATTTGATTACGACAGGCGAGAGCGGGAAGAGTGAGATTGTGATGCATTATTATAACTATAATATCTGGTTTGCAGGCATATCAAAATCGCTGGTAAAAAAGAATGATGCGATAAAAAAGGGCCAGCCAATAGGTAAGATAAATCCGGGCGATGAAGTTGAACTGTTATTGTTCGACGATGAAGAACCGGTTGATCCGAAAAAATATCTGAATTGTAAGACAGAATAAGCTGTAAACGTTTTTTCTAAAGTTTTTTCTCCATGATATAATCATCCATAAAAAAGCCATTACCTATGTCCAGTTTCTGCTCGGCGATTACGGTAAATCCAAGTTTGTTGTAAAAATCTTTTGCCGTGTTGAAGCGATTCACCTGGAGATGTAGGGCTTTGCCTTTTTTCTGTTTTATTTCCCTGCAGAGATAATCAATGATAAAACGACCTGTGCCTTTGCCTTGTTGAGAGATCAGCACGTAAAGTTTATGCAGTTTGTAAATGTTATCTCCTGTATCCTGGTACGATGCAAAACCAACCGGCTCTTTATCATCGTATGCAATGATAAATTCACAACCATCATTCATTTGCTTTTCAAGCGCAGAGACACTATACATCATTTCGAGCATATAGTCAACCTGCTCCTGTGTTTGAATCTTTAAATAGGTTTGCGGCCACACTTTATATGTCAGTTCACGGATCAGTGGTATATCTTTTATTGTTGCTGCTCGTATGCTATGCACGGTCCTGTTTATTGAAAGTTTGTTGAGATATGATTTGGTGATAGGCGATAAGCTGTTTACTTAGACGTATCGCGATGATAAAAGAAATGACGGAACCTATAAATAACAGTCCGTCGGAAACATACGGTTTTACATAAGGTGATTTTTGTAAAAACAAAAAGAAATCAAATGTGCCATGAAAAAAAACTGCAATTAAAAGACCTAAAAACAGTAAAGCAGTTCCATGTGAACTGAATTTTGCCTTACCAATATAATATCCCATCAACACCGCGAATGTGGCGTGGGCCGGTACACTAAGAAACATGCGGACGATTGCTGTGCCAAAGCCATTTTCCCTGACATATAAAATGTTTTCAACGGTAGCAAAGCCCATACTTGCCATAACACTATAAACAATACCATCTAATGGTTCATCAAAAGTTGGTCTTGGATAACAATAAAACCTGACAACGGCAAACTTGCCGGCTTCTTCAGCAAATGCTACAACAACATAAGCAAATATTCCTGTTGAAAGAATTGTATTGTCGAAGTAAGATGCAGCTGACTGCTCGATAAAGGCTGCGGGAATTACTACTAATGCACCAAGAATAAACGTCACCAGCAATTTTCCAATCGGTTCAGGATTATACATGTCTTTATAAAAAATATAAAAACATATAACTAAACCCGGTGCTATTGCCAGCGCAAGTAAGGTCATGCAGGAAATTTAAGATGAAGATAAGAAAATGGCCAATGGTAAATAGTCCGCGGCTTTGAGTGTTGGTTCCCACAAAAACACGAAGTCCGCAAAGAAGCGACTCTCAATAGAAACACTTTGTGATCTTTGTGTCGTTATTTAAATCTGGTATACATCTTCACTAAACTAACTACCAAAGTTTTTGTCAAACCAATTTATTTCCTTTTATATTTATGAATTCAATTTCGTTCATGCGCAACGCTATATTCCTTGTACTTCTTCAATGTTCAATTTTCACTTCTTTATCTGGCCAGGAGTTTGGTGGCAATCCACCTTCGTTGAAATGGAAACAAATAAACACGGATTCAGCCAGGGTTATATTTCCGGCGGGGTTGGACAGCCAGGCGCAGCGCGTAGCGGCTATTGTTCATACGCTGGCTCAAAAGAAATTGTTCTCTCCCGGCGACAAGATCTATAAGATCAATATTGTGCTGCAAAATCAAACAACTATCGCTAACGGCTATGTGGGATTGGGGCCGTACCGGAGTGAATTTTATATGACACCCGATCCAAATAACTTCGACCAGGGCAGCCTGGCATGGACCGATCAGTTGGCCGTACACGAATACAGGCATGTGATGCAGTATAATAATTTCAGGAATGGGTTAAGCAAAGCGATGTATTACCTGTTTGGAGAAGAAGGATTACTGATAGCCATCGATGCGTCAGTACCGAATTGGTTTTTCGAAGGAGATGCAGTTTATAATGAAACATTTACTACCCGGCAGGGCAGGGGACGTTTGCCATTCTTTTTAAATGCTTATCCTTCGTTGTGGACGTCAGGCAAACATTATTCATTTATGAAATTGCGAAATGGTTCATTGAAAGATTATGTTCCGAATCATTATAACCTTGGCTACATGCTGGTAAGTTACGGCCGGGAAAAATATGGCTTTGATTTCTGGAACAAAGTAACACATGATGCAAGTGGCTATAAAGGGTTGTTTTACCCATTTCAGCATGCGATAAAAAAATATACAGGACTTAGTTATAAACGTTTTTATAATGATGCGTTTGATTTTTATAAAAAGGAATTTGAAATTAATGAGGACAAAAGCAACGAAAAGTTTATTTCGAAAGTTACTCATAGCTATGTAACGAATTATATAGCGCCGTATCAAATCGGAAATGATTCAATACTTTACTTAAAAAGCAGTTACAGGAAAATTCCGGCATTTGTCATTAAGGATAAAAATGGTGAACACCAGGTACGTGTAAGAGATATTTCAGATGATGTGCAATTTTCTTATCGCAACGGAAAAATTGTTTATGCCGCTTATGAAGTAGATGCGCGGTGGGCATGGCGGGATTATAGTGTTATTAAAGTGCTGGATATATACAGCCGCCGGCAGAGAACGATAACGCATAAAAGCAAATATTTTACGCCGGATATCTCTGAGGACGGTTTATTGATTGCTGCTGTTCAAAACAGCATGAATGGAAAAAGTGCTATTCATATTCTTGAAGCAGCGTCAGGAAAAATAATAAAGGAAATCAGCGCGGCGGATGTTAATGTATTTACTGATCCAAAGTTTGTTGATAACAATGCATTGGTGACGATATTGCGTTTAAGCGATGGCCGGCAATCATTGGCGCTTGTTAATTTGAGCACAGGAAGCATTGAGCGATTGACGCCCCCTTCTTTCAATGTGGCAGGTTATCCTTGTGTTAGTAATGGACTTGTTTATTTTACTGCTTCTTATTCAGGAAACGATGATGTGTTTGCAGTAAGTTTAAGTGATAAGAAAATTTCCCAGGTAAGTCATGATAAATTGGGAAACTATTATGTCAGCGTCCGCGACAATAAAGCGATAGCTTCTCATTTTACAGCGGATGGATATCAACTGAAAGAATTTGATGCTTCTGCCGCATCTTCTTCCGATATCAAGGTCGAAGAAAATAAAACAGTAAATAAAAACGATACGTCCGCTAACGTTTTTCTTGAAACTATTCCTGCGCGAACGTTTTCTGTAAGTAATTATAAAAAAGCAACCAAACTTTTCAACTTTCACAGCTGGCGCCCTTATTACGAAGATCCGGATTTCACATTTTCATTATACGGAGAAAATGTATTGAATACGTTTGAAACCCAATTGTATTATCATTACAACCAGGACGATCGCACAAACGGTGTTGGATTTTCCGGAACCTATGGCGGCTGGTTTCCGTATATCAACTTTGGTACGGAATACACATTTGATTTCGCAGATTCATCTGGCGGTCATTTGCGGCAATGGAGCCAATTGGATACAAGAGTGGGTTTAAGTGTACCATTAAACTTCAGCAAAGGGCAAACGTATAAGTTTTTGAACATCGGTACTGATTTTGTTTTTCGCAACGATTTTATCAAAGCACCCTCGAAGGCTTACTTTGAGAATTATAACTTTACTTACCTGCATCATTATATTGCCTGGCAACAAACGATACAGTCGGCGCGACAGCATATTTATCCAAGATTCGGTTATACATTGGCGGCTGATCACCGCTATCCGCTGAATAACTATACCGGTTACCAGTTTTACGGCAGAGGTTCCTTATACCTTCCCGGGTTTTTCTCTACACATAATATAATTTTATCCGGTGCCTTTCAGCAACGGGATACTTCACGTGCTTTGTTCAGCAATTCATTTGCTGATGCAAGAGGATATAGCTCTTATTACAGAACGAATGCCGGTTCAAGAATTTGGCGTCTTTCTGCTAATTATCATTTTCCGTTGATCATACCCGATTGGGGATTCGGCCAATTATTATATATAAGTCGTGTCCGCGGAAATCTTTTTTACGATTATCAGCGGATTTTTTCAAACGATAAAGTTTATTCTCTTAATCTGCGCAGTACCGGCGCTGAAATATATTTTGATACGCGATGGTGGAACCAATACGCATTAACTTTTGGAATGCGTTTCAGTCATTTATTGGATACGGACTTATTGGCGCCCGGTAATGTAAATGTATTTGAATTTATTCTACCGGTGAGTATTATCCCAAAATAGTTAATAGGTAAATGACGTTACCGGTTTATGTCCGTTCTTCCGGGCCATCCAGTTATTTATTTTATACATAAGAAAAGCGCTGCCGCCTCCAACGATAGCACCTCCAAGTATATCTGACGGGTAATGTACTCCAAGATACATTCGCGAATAAGCAACCCAACCGGCCCATAGATAAGATGGAATAACAACATACCATTTTGGGTAAGCCAGGGAAAGTGATGTTGCGACGGAGAATGCTTCTGATGTATGGCCGGATGGAAATGAATACCCGCCGCCCATTCCTGCTTTAATAATAAGTGAGTCTTGCGTATACGGTCTCGGTCTTTTGATCGTATTTTTTAGTGCAAAGGTGATCGCCGTGGATAATGCGAGACTTTCTGTAGTAATCAACGCATTTTTTTTCAGTTCATTATTATTCATTATGGCACCAGCTACGAATAAGGAAAGAGGGACTGCGAGACTGATATCATTTGTTGAGTTTGAAAAAAACCGACAGGTTTTGGTTTCCCAGGTTTTTCTGTCTTCGCTAAGTTCCTGTTCGGTGGTTCTATCTAATTTATAAAGCTGGGCAAAAGATTTAGCCGGCAATAACGAACAAATAGAGAGTGTAATTAGCAATACCGCCCGATAAAAGGTCAACCTGTTGAAACAAACACGGGCTTTGCTTACTGACGCTGATTTTATTTCACATGCAGGCGTGCATTTCCTGGCGGAGATGGCTGACAACCGGTAGAACATTCTTAGCAATTTTTTAGACTTGATTTCTTTAGCTAAGGAAGAACGTTTATAAATCAACTTTTTCTAAAGCCCGTTCATTCTGGTCCGTGTTGTCAAGGAAGTTTCGGTTTAAAACTACAGTTTTTTATTCACGGTACAAATGACCGCAATAAAAAATTAAAAGAAATTTGTTGTATTGGTGTTTATTTAATTAATCTTTTACAAAGCTTCAAGACTTTGTTCGATAGCTTTGATTTTGGCTTCCGCATCGGCCTTTTTCTTTCTTTCCGTTTCTACTACTTCTGGTTTTGCATTTTGAACAAAGCGCTCATTGCCTAATTTCTTTTCAACAGATTCCAAAAACCCTTTTTGATAGGCGAGGTCTTTGAGCAATTCTTCTTTTTGTTTGCTTTTGTCTATTTCTTTTTCGATATAAAGGAGCAATGTTCTGTTTGATGATACAACGGTGATTTCTTTTTTTGAATATTCTTCTTCCATGCCGGGAGAAGGCGTTGAATAAATACCGTTGATTTGTTTTTCAAGAATGGATCTGAAGTCAGGGTTCCCTGTATAAAGAGCGTGAGTCGATGCGGCTGCCCTGAATTTTATTTTTTCGTTGTTTTTTATCTCATTTCTCTTTTTTACATCGCGAATAGCCGTGATGTCTTCTTTTAAAATGTTGCCTTTATTAAGTATTGCCATCTGCCAATTGCCGGTTGGGAGTTGTTTTACAATTATATCGTCTCCTTCTTTCCTTTCTTTTAATAAATGGTAAACATCCTCCGTAACAAACGGCATAAACGGATGAAGCAATTGCATTAATTCTTCAAAGAATGAAACCGTCTTTTCATAAACAGCGGGTTCAATTTTTTCTTCAGGTGCAGGTTTCACCCATTCCAGGTACCAGCTGCAGAAATCATCCCAGATCAGCGAATAGATTGTTTTCAATGCTTCGCTGAGCCTGAAATCTTTGAAAAGATCTTCAAGCTCCGCCTTTACTTCATTCAACCTGTTTTCAAACCAATCAACTGCGAAGTTTGAATCCGTCGGGACGGTTTCACCAGCCTGGCGGCTCTCCCACATCTTTACCAGCTTCAGCGCATTCCATATTTTATTTATAAAAAAACGTCCCTGCTCATTTCCTGCAGGATCCCACATCAGGTCATTACCGGCAGGGGATGCGATCATTATTCCAAAACGTACGGCATCCGCACCGTCCTGGTCAAGCATTTGAAGCAGGTCAGGCGAGTTACCAAGACTTTTACTCATCTTCCGCCCCTGCTTATCTCTTACAATACCCGTAAAGTATACATCGCTGAATGGTTTTTCATGTTTGTATTCAAAACCAGACATGATCATTCTGGCTACCCAAAAGAAAATGATCTCCGGTGCAGTGACGAGCGTTTGCGTCGGATAATAATAGCTGACATCTTTATTACCGGGATTGCTATACCCTTTGAAAACCTGGAAGGGCCAGAGCCAGCTGGAGAACCATGTGTCCAATACATCTTCATCCTGTTTTAATAGAGCATTGTCAATTGAAAATTGGGCCTTAAACATTTCTTTCGCCTTGTCTTCATTCTCCGCCACTACAAACCTGCCTTTATCATCGTACCATGCCGGAATCCGCTGTCCCCACCAAAGTTGCCGGCTGATACACCAGTCACGGATATTTTCCATCCAGTGGCGATAAAGATTTTTAAACTTGGCAGGATGGAAATCTATTTTGTTCTTTTTATCATTTTCGTTGACAACCGCATTTAATGCGGGTCCGGAAATTTTTTTCATTGCCACCCACCATTGCATACTCAATCTCGGCTCCACAACCGCATCCGTTCGTTCACTATATCCAACTTCGCTGGTATAATCTTCAATTTTCTCAATGTAATTCTGCTCTTCAAGCAGCTTTACTATTTTTTTTCTTGCTTCAAATCTTTCTTCTCCGATCAATATCTGCGCATCACTATTCAGCGTTCCGTCATCATTGAAAATATCAATGGTTTCAAGATTATGTTTCTGGCCAAGCTGGTTATCATTCATGTCATGTGCCGGCGTAATTTTCAAAACACCGGTACCAAATTCCATTGTTACATATTCATCGGTGATAACAGGGACGCGGCGGTTGATCAATGGAACAAATACAAATTTTCCATGCAAATGCTTATAACGTTCATCGGCAGGATGAACGCACACGGCAGTATCGCCCATGATTGTTTCGGGACGTACAGTGGCGATAGTAACAAAGTCGTGAGGAGGCGATGGCAAATTGCCAACTGCCAACTGTGAATTGTCTATATAATATTTTAAGTAGTATAATTTTTGCTTCGTTTCCCTTCTTATAACTTCTTCATCACTTAACGCGGTTTTTGCTTTCACATCCCAATTGATCATCCGCTTGCCGCGATAGATGTATCCCTTTTTATATAAATCAATAAAGACACTGATCACCGAATTATAATAATCAGGATCCATGGTGAACGTTGTGCGCTCCCAGTCAGCGCTGCAGCCAAGTTTTCTTAATTGTTGTAAAATGATGCCGCCGTATTTCTCTTTCCATTCCCATGCATAGTTTAAAAATTCATCACGGCTGAGGTTGGATTTATTGATCCCTTTTTCCCGAAGCATTTGCACCACCTTGGCTTCAGTGGCAATAGAAGCATGATCAGTTCCCGGCACCCAACAGGCATTTTTTCCCTGCATGCGGGCCCGTCTTATCAATATATCCTGGATGGTATTGTTCAGGCAATGCCCCATGTGCAATACGCCGGTAACGTTCGGGGGCGGCATTACAACAGTATAAGACTCGCGGCTGTCCGGTTCGCTATGAAAATATCTTTTGTTTAACCAATGGCTATACCATTTCTCTTCGGCCAAAGTATGATCAAAATTCTTCGTCAATTCCATAAGGCCGCAAATTTACCGGCTTTTGAGAAGATGGCGAAAGGAGAAACTGCCGATTACAAACCGAAAACTCTATAATCACTGCTCAATCATTCGTCATCTTCCGTCTAATCTCCTCACAGATATATTGTCTGCCGTTATGCACTTCCATGATCGCATGGGTCATTTCATGCAGCGTCGAATTTTTGGTAACATAACCTTGCGCACCCGCTTGAAGCATTTTTTCGGCGTAGACGGGCTGACTATTAATAGAGAGACCAATAATTTTTATTGAAGGGGCAATGCGGGCAATACGTTCTGTGGCTTCCAGGCCATTTATCGGCGTCATATTAATGTCCATCAGCATTATGTCGGGCATCAATTTCTGAGCTTCTTCGATAGCTTCAGCACCATTTCGGCATTCACCGATAATCGTAAACCTGGAGTTTTGCTTTAATAGTAGTTTCCATGAGCCCCTGATTAATTCATGATCGTCAACCAGAACGATCCTGATCTGTGGCAAATTCATTGATAAATCGTCTTTAATATTTCGATCGTGTGCAGCAATATCGCCGCACGGATAAAAAATGGCTTGATTTAAATGCTACTAGATCTATTATATCCCGGTGGATTAACAGGGAATTGGAAAAAACACATTCATTAGATGACGATAGTAAAAATACTGGAATCGACAGGTGAAAATACTCCGTATTATTTCAAATATAAAATATATCCGTTAATAAATCTATTGATTTTTATCAATGTCGTTTTATTAATTTTTGAATCAATAATTCATTTTTCTGTTATTAAAAGGAGGATGAATGTCTCCTCTTATTGAGTTCCTTCCTGGATTTTACCTAAAATAGCCTCCACATTTTTTTGTCGCGTAGTTAATAAATATTCATTTTTGCTGCTTATCAATTAACTGCTATGAATCGCGAATTGACGTCCTGGTATAGCCCCTCATTGAACAGAGAAATGCCCGTAGCAGTCTATGGCCATTACGGAACGGCCTTGCTGATGGTGCCGACAGCTGCTGCGGATTACCTCGAATACGAGCGGTTTCAGTTGCTGGATGCCATCAGTCCTTTCATCGAAAGCGGTAAGGTAAAAGTGTTTTCCGTAAACAGCATCAATACAGAAAGCTGGCTGAATAATGAAATGGACCCGCGGCATAAAGTCATCCGTCACAACCAGTTTAATGATTATATCTACAACGAAGTTGTTCCTTTTATTCGCAATAACACAAGTTGGGAAACACCGATCATTACCTGCGGGGCATCCTTTGGCGCTTTGCATAGTATGAATTTGTTTTTAAAAAGACCTGATCTCATCAATGGCGTGATAGCGATGAGTGGCGTGTACGACCTTACGGAATACACCAAGGGGTACTATGATGAGGATGTGTATTTCAATAGTCCGCAACATTACATCCCGAACCTTTCTGATCATAACTTACTCGAACAGATCCGCCGCAGCGGGCACATCCACCTGCTCACCGGCAGCGGTGCACATGAAGATCCCGCGGCAAACGGCCGGTTTGCCAAAATTCTTTACGATAAGAATATCTGGTACGAACTGGATATATGGGGACAGGAGTGGCCGCACGACTGGCCCACATGGCGTGCCATGCTGCCGCATTATCTCGGCACAAGATTTTAATTTTTACACGAAAGGTAGCAGTCCTCGTTGTGCTATTCTTTAATTTGACTTTGCATTCTTATTTCATTACAATACCAATCAATTTTTATGAATACTAAAAAGAATAAGCGGTTGTGGATGACAAGCACGGCCTGCCTGTCATTTTTATTACTAGCGACATGCATACATGCATCTCCGTCGGACCCCGGTCCGGCGCTCAATGTTCCCGTTGTGTATTATAAATTAAACAATGGACTCAAAGTGGTGCTGTCGCAAAACAAAACAGCACCGACAATAGCAGTAGGTGTTTATTACAACATCGGTTTTCGTATCGAGCCAAAGAATCGCACCGGCTTTGCACATTTATTTGAACACATGATGTTCCAGGGTTCGCAAAATCTTGGTAAGATGGAATTCGTTCGGCTCGTGCAGAAAAACGGCGGCACACTCAATGGTTCAACACGATTCGACTTTACAAATTATTTCGAGGTGATGCCAGCACATAAATTAGAAACTGCTTTGTGGGCAGAAGCCGATCGTATGAAAGGATTGGCAATTACACAGGCTAATCTTACCAATCAGCAAGGCGTGGTAAAGAATGAGGTAAAAGTAAATGTGCTCAATCAGCCTTATGGCGGATTTCCCTGGCTGGATATGCCGCAATATGCCAATGAAAACTGGTACAATGCTCATAACTTCTATGGCGACCTCGCTGACCTTGATTCTGCAAAACTGGAAGATGTGGATTCATTTTTTAAAACCTATTACTCGCCAAACAATGCAGTGGTTGTGGTGATGGGCGACTTTGAAGTTGCAGATGCAAAGAAATGGGTAGAACAATATTTCAGTGTTATTCCATCGTCCAACATTCCTGCAAAACCGGATATATCTGAACCAAAACAGGAGAAAGAAAAAAGATCGGTGAAAGAAGATAAGCTGGCTAATAAACCCGCCATTGCAATTGCTTATAAAATGCCTGAAAAAAATACCCCGGAATATTTTGCAATGGGTCTTATTGACCAGATGCTGATTGAAGGAAACGATAGTAAGCTGTATCAATCATTGGTACAGGAAAAAGGATATACCAGTGCAGTAAACGGCGGTATCAACTACCTCGGCAACATGTTCGATTATAATGGCCCGATGGTGTTTATGTCTGATTGTATTTATGATTCTACTGTGAAACCTGAATCAATTATTGCTGAATATGATAAAGCGATCGATCAACTGGATAAAGTATCGCAGGCAGACCTTGACCTTGCTATAATAAAAATGCGCTCTACCCTGTATGATATATTAGGCGGCGGCCTCGGTATCGGTAAGCTGAATATTCTTGCTTCCTTTGCTCTCTTCTATGATAACCCGTCAATGATAAATACATTGGAAGATAATTTCAAAAAAGTAACGCCGGAGCTTATACAAAAAACTGCGAAAGAATATTTGCGTTCTACCAATCGCACTATATTGATCGTTGATCCCAAAGCATCCAAATCATAAGCTATAAAAATGAAAAAGATGAAAAAACTATTTGTCTATATATTTCTTGCACCTGTATTATTTACTTATACAGTAAATGCACAAAAGCAAACGCCTCCTGCAGGCGGTCAGCCAAAGGATTTTAAATTGTCGGAAAAGAAAACTGCTAAACTGCCAAATGGGCTGCGCACAACAATGGTGCACTATGGCGACATACCAAAGGTGAATATCAGTCTTGTCGTTTCTACCGGAAGCATTAACGAATCGCCAAATGAACTCGGTGTAGCTGAGCTTACCGGGAAGATGATTGAACAGGGAACGGTGAAAATGGATTTTAAAACGCTTTCGAAGAAAGTGGCAGCGATGGGTGGGACGGTTTTTGTAACGGTAGGTAAAGAAGAGATTTTTGTAGGTGGATCCGTGTTATCAGAATTTGCTGCTGATTTTATAGCAGCTGTTGCCGATGTTATCCGTAACCCTGCATTTCCTGCTTCGGAATTTGATCGTGTCAAAGAAAATGTAAAAAGAGACCTGGCAGTAAATATGACCGTGCCGCAATCTATCGCGCAGGAAAAATTCAGAAATGCACTATACAAAGAACATCCTTATGGTCATTTTTTTATTTCAACTGCCGATAAGCTGAATAGTTTTACACTGGCCAATGTAAAAGATTTTTATAACAAAAATTTTGGCGCCAAACGTTCATCGCTTTATATCGCCGGAAATTTTGATGATGCAAAGGTGAATGATGCCATCAATAAAGCATTTGGCACATGGAAAGCTGGTCCGGAAATTTCCAGTCCGCCACTGACGGCAACAGCCGCAACTAAACAGGATACAGTGGTCATTGACAGAAAAGGCGCACCGCAAACAACTTTAATGATCGGTTTGCCAACAGCCGGACCGAAAAACAAAGATTATGTGACGATGTTTGTGACCAATTCATTACTCGGCGGATCATTCGGATCAAGGATCACCAGTAACATTCGCGAAAACAAAGGATACACCTATTCACCAACGAGCACTATCCTGAACAGGAGATTGACATCTGTATGGTACGAAATTGCCGATGTAACCAGTGAGCATACTATTGATGCCTTGCAGGAAATAGAAAAAGAAGTGGATCGATTAAAGAATGAGGCACCTCCTGCTGAAGAATTGAAGGGAGTTCAAACATACATTGGCGGCATATTTGTTTTGCAAAATTCTTCACCAACCGGTATCATCAACCAGCTCCAGTTTCTGGATAAATATGGATTGCCCGATTCATATCTTACCAATTTTGTAAAAAATGTAAACGCGGTAACTCCACAACAGGTTTCTGATATGGTTAAGACATATCTTAATTACAATAAGATGACTGTTGTAATGGTGGGTGATGCAGAAGGAATAAAGAAACAGGTTGAAACGAAAGCGCCGAAGAAGGCATTTTGATTTTGACTATACAAGGCGTACAAGACCTGTAAGGTGGTTTATATCACGCGTAGCAACAAAAGAGAGAAAAATGTATTCTTGTATGCCTTGTATCTCTGTATAGTCCGAAAATCTAAGGAATCAACTGTTGTAGTTTTTTAGTAAACTCACTCCTCGAAATCATCTTCGCCCCAAGGCTTTCAAGATGCGAGGTGTACACCTGGCAATCTATCAACGCCACGCCTTCCTGCTTTAATTGATGTACATAATTGATAAATGCAAACTTCGAAGCATTGTCTTCGAAGCTGAACATGCTTTCACCAAAGAAAACTTTTCCTAATCGCACACCGTATAAGCCGCCAACCAATTTGCCATCGAGCCAGGCTTCAGCACTATGTGCATGGCCAAGCCTGTGTAATTCGATATATGCTCTTTCTATTTCATCGGTGATCCAGGTGCCGTCCTGGTCGTGTCGTTCTATGTTTTTACAATTCCTGATTACTTCGGCAAAAGCTGTGTTGATGGTAAATTCAAATTTTCGTTTGTTCATCAAAGAGCGCATGCTTTTGCTCACCTTCATCTCGTCAGGTAAAAGAATAAATCGCGGATCAGGGCACCACCATAAAATATAATCGCCTTCGTACCAGGGGAAAATTCCTTTATGATATGCATACAATAACCGTTCGGTAGAAAGATCGCCGCCAATCGCTAAAAGTCCATCAGGTTCAGAGTGATTGACAGGAGGGAAGGAAATTTCTTTATTCAACACATAGAAAGACATGAACTAAAATTGCTGTTACTGTATAATGTGTTGCAGGATAAGACTCGGCTTCAATCACCGGCAATAACTTCGATAGTGGCCCCAATGCCTCTCTCCGTTATAGCATCGCAAAATGGTTTCAATTCAGTATAACTGCCTTCTTTCACCGCATATTTTCCGCGAAAGTGTATAATATAGGAACATTGCTCCGCCTGTTCGTAGCTTTGCCCGCATACTTCGACCAATGTTTCAATCACCCATTCAAACGTATTCACTTCATCGTTCCACACAATAAGATGGCAGGGTTCTTCCAGGTCGGTCATTACATCGGTTTCTTCCCAACTTTTCGTGCCTGTATCGTTTTTTATACCAGCCATTTAAAATGAAAAATCTTTCTGCAAAAATAAAAAAATATTCTGTGGATACATCAGTGTAAATCTACACAGCGGCAAATTATGCACAAAACCATGGGGCATCTACGGCAGAATCCGCAAACGTTTGTTGTAAATGTGACGGTTATGCGTGCTATACGCTTAACTGTACTTACTTTTAAGAATATGAAACATTTTGTTAGTATTGCTGCCATCCTGGTATTCACATACCTGAAAACCTTTGCCGGAACCATTGATGAATTCAACACTCATTTCCGGCTCCTGCCACAACCACAAAAAGTGGAACTGCTGAAGGACAAAGGAATAAGATATTCCGATCTACGAAATGTAGTGCTGGTGAATACAAAGGAAAAACCGGTGATGCCGCGCATGCTTGACGGTTTACCTGTTGCAACGGCTGCGATGCCCGGTACCGTGTCATTGGTTATCGATAAAAATATAAAGTTGCCTTCACCGGAAGGATATGTGCTTGAAATAAACGGAAAGCAGGTCACAATAAAAGCTGTCGGACAGGCCGGGTTGTTTTATGGTATTCAAACATTAAATCAATTATTGGAAGATTCGCATGATCAGCAGATCGAAATTCCTTCCTGCCGCATTACTGATTACCCTGAAATACCATATCGTGCAATACACGTTGATGTAAAACATCACCTGGATGTGGGCAAATATTATTATGATCTGATGGACAGGCTGGCCGCTGTAAAAATAAATGCCGTGATCATTGAGTTTGAAGATAAACTTCGCTATCAAAAGGCACCACTGGTCGCTTCGGGCAATGCAATATCAATTGATGAATTTGCTACATTAAGTAAATACGCAAAAGAACGGTTTATCGAAATAAGCCCGCTGGTGCAGGGATTGGGTCATGCATCATTTATTTTAAAACATGAAGAATACAAACATCTTCGTGACGACAGCACGTCGCAATGGGCTTTTGATCCATTGAATCCCGGTACGTATGATTTGCAGTTTGCTTTGTATGAAGATGCTATTGCGGCTACACCTTATGGTAAGTATCTGCATGTAGGTGGCGACGAAGTGGGTACCTTAGGAAAATCGGAGCTGGCAAAAAAATCGGGCATGAAGCCAATTGAATTGCAGATGTTTTGGTTAAAGAAGGTCACCGATTTTGCGGAACAACATAACCGCATTCCCATCTTTTGGGATGATATGGTGTTTAAGCTATCCAACCTGTATGAAACCACGTACGACAAAGACATACCTGTCGAAAAGGTAAACCAGTTGTGGAAAGAGAATGAACATTTGCTGAATGAAAATCTTCACCTGTTCCCAAAAAATTGCATGTACATGCGCTGGAATTATGATTACTCCAAAATTCCCGGCAATGAAAAAGCAATTGATTGGTACAAGGCAAATGGTTTGAATGTAATGGCGGCAACATCTGCACAACAGATATGGCCGATGATTCCGCGCAACCGTTCCAATTGCCAGGCGATAAAAGATTTTTGCGAACTGACGTCGAAAAAGAAAATGAGCGGCATCCTGTGCACAATATGGGATGATGCATCACCACATTTCGAAACGGTATGGCGCGGTATATATGATTTCGGATTCTTTAGCTGGAACTATGAAGAAGTAACAGTTGATAAAGTGCATACAGTATTCCGTCATCGTTTTTATTCGCCGGAACTTGCTGCCGCATCCAATGAATTTGAAGACTTGCTGGAAGATGCATTACCATTCTGGGAAAATGCATTGCTGAAAGAAGGCGACCGGTCGAATTATCATAAGGACGTTAAATTGATAGATGTGCCGGATAAGAATAGTCCCGGTGCATGGAGTGTAAAAAATAAAAAGCGGTTGGAAGATGCAGCAAAGGCCGTAAAACAATACGCAGTGATCAAAGAAAAGATGAACAAGGCAGCGCAGCTGGCACGAAGAAATAACTATTCAGTGGAAATATTGAACCAGGTAAACGAGGTGCAGGTATATCCCGCAAAGCTTCTTTTGTTATTAGAAAATTATGATAAAGCTACAACGCAAAATAAACGGGATGCGATCACTCAATTAAGGAGCTATGTGGAAAGTTTCAAAGATATCCGTGCTCAATTTGAAAAAGTGTATGGTAAAACAAGAATAATGGGTAATCCACCCGGCTATATATTGGATCAAAACGGTCACGCCCATCTTGCCAATGGAACGAATAATACAGATTGGATGTTTGTGTATGAATTGCCGGTAAACAAGCTGGTAGCGGAATGGATAGCACCAAAAGGAATGTAAGTAATGCGGGTAGTAATTAGTGGTTAGCCGATCGTCGATAGTCTTGCGATTGTTAATGGGAATAATATTTATGATTTATAAAAGCAAACGGAATACATGGTGTTTGGATAGAAGCCATATGAAAAGTCTTATGCAATTAACTATTGTATGTATCTTTTTATGTGGCTGTAATAATGTTTCAACTTCTTCAAAAGACAAAGAAAATAAAACGATAGGTTGGGAAAAAATTGGCCCGGGTGGCGGAGGCGCAACATTTATACCGACGTTTTCTTATGTTAACAATGAAAAGTTCCTGGTCCGTTGCGATATGACCGGCACGTATTTAACTAACGATGGCGGACAGTCGTTTACACAAATCAATTTTCCAAATGGTATTTCGTCTATTGCATTTGATCCCAATGATTCTGCTAATGTATATATAGGGTCTTCAGCTTTGAATCATTCAGCAGATGGAGGTAAGACCTGGCAAATACTTTTTCCCAAAAAAGAGGAAATAGCAAAGGAGACATTTTCCGGCGATCATGCCAGCTATCATATGGAAACTACAAAGGAGTCATTATATGAGCAGGGAGCGGGAGGTATCGGCAATATCCGTATTGATCCTGTATCATCTGCCGCTATATATTTCAGCATGAAAAATTTCTTCTTCTATTCAATTGATAAGGGAACTACATGGAAGAAAGAAGATTGTAAGACGCCAATTGAATTTATCTATACAAATAAATATAACAGTAAAGACGAAGTGTTCATTTTTACAGGGCAGTCGATATGCATTTTCAATAAAAAGAATAAAACTTTCAGTGAAAAAAAATTGCCGGCTGCGATGAGTCCGTCCTTTTCATTTACAGCCGGTATAGCGGCGAAGGACAAGCAGGAAGTCTTTTATGTATTGCATCACGATCAGAAGCAGGAAATAGAAGCGGAATTTGGGCATAGCGAGGTGTGGATGTCAACGGACAAAGGGAACACCTGGAAGCAGGTGGATAATTCTTTTATTGCAAATGTGCCGGCTGGAATCAAACCGAGTTATTCGATGATCACCTGTTCGGAATTAAATGCAGAACAGGCTTATCTCGTTACCAATCGATACGAAGAAAAAAAAGACACAGGATTTATTTATTGGTACGGAGCCATTAAAACCAATGATGCAGGCAAAACATGGAATTGGGTATGGAAGGGTGGTGGCGGATCGGGACAATACGGTGTGAAAGATGGTAAAGGCGTAGATAATCTCCATGATGCATGGGCGGAAAAAGCATTTGGTGGCGAGTATATACGGCTAATGGATGTTGGCGTATCGCCGAATGATGGAAATACAGCGATCGTGACGGATTGGTACCGCACTATGAAAACAAGTGATGGTGGTAAATCATGGAACCAGGTGTATAGTCAACCGCAAACCGATGGAACATTTGAAAGCAATGGAATGGATGTCACAACAACCTATGGTGTTCATTTCGATCCGTTCGATAGCAATCACATTGCCATCAGTTATACAGATATTGGTTATCATCATTCTTTTAACGGGGGAAAAAGCTGGAGCCGGTCAGTGGAAGGTGTTCCTTCCGAATGGGTCAATACCTGTTATTGGATAGCATTCGATCCGGCAGTAAAAAATAAAGTTTGGTCGGCATGGTCTGGTTTACATGATTTTCCGAGAGGAAAGATGACACGCAACCCGAAATGGAAAGAAGCGGGAAGAGGTGGCATTTGTGTATCAGTGGATGCTGGCAAAACATGGAAGCCTTCGAATGAAGGAATGGGGTTTGATTCACCAACAACCTGTGTCGTTATTGATCCTGAATCTCCATCGGATAAACGAACACTGTATGCCAGTGTTTACGGCAAAGGAGTATTCAAATCAACGGATGATGGAAAAACATGGCTATTGAAAAATAAAGGTATTGATAGTAATACCTGCGCCTTTGAACTAACGCTGACGCCTAAAGGCGATCTGTTTGTAACGGTGAGTCCGACACCTGTACATAGGAACGGGAACAAGGGACGGGAGTTTTATTCCGGAGCGTTGTACAGGTCAACCGATGGTGCTGAAACCTGGAGGAAACTGCAAGTTGCAGATAGCCTTTTATTTCCCAATGGAATTGAATATGATCCTGCAAACCCCGAAAGAATATTTCTTGCCTGCTGGTCAGACATTGATCTCAGCGATCTTGTTGGTGGTGATATAGCAAGAAGTACCGGTGGAAATGAACGATTGAAAATGCCGGGCGGCATTTTTCTTTCCGAAGATGATGGTAACACATGGAAGCAGGTCTTTGACGAACGTCAATATGTGTATGATGTAACGGCGGATCCATATCACACCGGAAGATATTATGCCAATACATTTAATCGCGCCGCTTATCGCAGTGATGATAATGGAAAAACCTGGAAGCGATTAAAAGGATATGATTTTCATTGGGGACACCGGGCAATTATTGACAGAAATGATCCGGAGAAAATTTACCTTACAACATATGGCTCGAGTGTGTGGCATGGTACGCCTGTCGGAGAGGAGTAGTTCGTCGATAGTCAATAGTTCATAGTCAACGTTGTATCAAAATATAATTCTTCTGTATGAGAAATAAATCCATCTATATTTTATCATTCCTTTTTATTTTATCCGCTGAGATAATTGCGCAAAACCCTGACTCCATCTTATTAAAAAACTACCGGCCAAAATCCATTTATAAAATACAGGTAACAAAATTGGAGAAAGCAAAGTTCCCGGTAATCGATCTGCACTCGCATCCTTATGCCAAATCACCGGAACAGATAAAAGAATGGATAAAAATTATGGATCGGTTCGGCATTCAAAAAACAATGATCCTGTCATATGCTACCGGTGCCCGTTTCGATTCGATTTATAGATTATATGCACCGTTTGCAGACCGTTTTGACGTTTGGTGTGGCTTTGATTATACAGGGTATAAAGAACCGGGCTGGAGTGAAAAAGCAATCAAAGAACTTGAACGATGTCATAAACTTGGTGCAAAAGGTGTCGGCGAATTAGGTGATAAAGGTTTGGGTGAATTGTATTCATCACCTGTGCCGGCTGTCGGTATGCATCCGGACGATCCGCGCATGAAACCTTTACTTCAAAAATGCGGGGAACTGAAAATGCCCGTTAGTATTCATGTGGCAGAACCGATGTGGATGTATGAACCGATGGATTCAACTAATGATGGGTTGATGAATGCCTATGAATGGAAGGTCGACCAAACGAAACCGGATCTGCGTACGCATCAGCAATTGGTGCAAACATTGGAAAATATCGTAAAAGAAAATCCGAAGACTACATTTATCGCCTGTCATTTGGCCAACTGCGAGTATGATTTAAGTATACTGGGAAATTTGTTTAAGAAATATAAAAATCTCTATGCCGATATCGCAGCGCGTTATGCGGAAACGGCTGCTATTCCCCGTTATATGCTTTCTTTTATCACCGAGTTCCAGGACCGGGTAGTCTATGGTACAGATATGGGGTATGATCCTTCTATGTATGAAATGACATTCCGGATATTGCAGACAAACGATGAACATTTTTATGAAGTTGAACGCACAGGATATCATTGGGCTTTAAGCGGTTTTGGATTGCCCGATGCAGTATTGAAAAAAGTATATGGAGGCAATGCAATGAAGATACTTAGTGGAAAATAAGTTTTCAGTAATCATGGTTAGTATAAAAACATACCTGTTGGCACGATCATTCACCGGTAAAGTTTTATCGTCATTCCTTATTGTATTGTTTTTTTCCTGTAAAGCAAAAGATAAACCATATACAACATGGTCGGTATACCGTGGCGATAAAGAAAGTACGGGTTATTCCGCATTGGATCAGATCAATAAAAACAATTTAGATCAACTTGAAGTTGCCTGGATCTATCATACCGGTGATGCACGCGAAGGAAACCGGTCAAACATTGAATGCAACCCGATTATTGTAAATGGAATGATGTATGGTACTTCTCCTGAATTAAAGCTTTTCGCATTAGATCCCGCAACAGGAAAGGAGATATGGAAGTTCGATCCATTTAAGAATATGGAAGCAACAGGTGTGAATCGTGGCGTTACCTATTGGTCGGATAATAACGAAAAACGAATATTCTTTTCTGCGGGCTTTTATCTATATGCGTTAAATGCAGATAATGGATCACTGATAGCATCGTTTGGGAGTAACGGGAAGATCGATTTGCGTATGGGTCTTGGCAGAGACACATCGAAACTTTCTGTTGCTGCCAGCTCACCGGGGATTATTTATAAGGACATCATTATACAGGGCACTGCATTGGGCGAAGGATATGATGCGGCTCCGGGTTTTGTCAGAGCTTATGATGTTCGTACGGGAAAAACTATTTGGACATTTAATACAATACCGCAGCCCGGTGAATACGGATACGACACGTGGGATAAAGATTCGTATAAAGAGGTGGGCGGAGTAAATGCATGGACAGGGATGAGCCTTGATGAAGAAACGGGAACTGTGTTTATGCCGCTCGGCTCACCGGCGTTTGACTTTTATGGCGGTAACAGAAAAGGACAAAATTTGTTTGGCAACTGCCTGCTGGCACTTGATGCGGCAACAGGCAAGCGTAAATGGCATTATCAATTGGTACATCACGATCTGTGGGATTATGATCTGCCTGCGCCGCCTACATTGGTAACACTCAATAACGGGCAGGCAAAAACGAAAGCCGTTGTGCAGGTTACAAAAATGGGAATGGCCTTCCTGTTTGACAGAAATACGGGGAAACCAATTTTTCCAATAGAAGAACGACCTGTTGCCACATCAACGTTGATGGGAGAGCTGGCTTCGCCAACACAACCCTTCCCGTCAAAACCTGCACCATTTGTGCGACAATTTTTTTCAGAACAGGAGATCACGAATATTTCTGATTCAGCAACTGCATTTGTCAGGGACAAAATAAAAGGTGCAAAAATGGGCGCCATCTTTACGGCGCCGGATACAGCGGGTATTGTTCAGTTTCCCGGCACAAGAGGTGGTGCAGAGTGGGGTGGCGCATCCGTTGATCCCGAAACAGGAATTCTGTATGTAAATGCGAATGAAATTCCTTTATTGATAAGAATGAAAGCAGTACCGTATGATGATGAAAGCAATGCGATGTCAAAAGGAGAGAAGATATATACAGTGAATAATTGCACGATGTGTCATGGTGCTGATCGTGCAGGAACAAATGTATTTCCGTCACTACAGAATGTTTCAAAACGACTGAATACCGATTATGTCAATACTGTTTTGACAACCGGGAAAGGGCAAATGCCTGCGTTTCCCAATATTTCAGCAGAAGATAAAAAGGCGCTTGTTGATTTTCTGTTTAACAAAGAAAAAAAAGAAACGGTTGTAAAAAAAGATACGGCCGGCAGCAAAGCGAAATACCGGTATGTTCACAATGGATGGATAACTTTGACAGATAAAGAAGGGTTTCCGGGTGTTAAGCCGCCATGGGGTACATTGAATGCAATTGATCTGAATAAGGGTGAAATTCTCTGGCAGGTTCCATTGGGAGAATATCCTGAATTGGCAAAGCGGGGAATACGCAATACGGGCACACAAAATCTCGGTGGTGCGGTTGTTACAGCGGGCGGACTCATTATAATCGGTGCAACCTATGATGAAAAGCTGCGGATATTTGATAAGCAGAATGGAAAATTATTGTGGGAATATAAATTACCTGCCGGGGGTTATGCTACGCCGGCAACATATATCATAAAGGGGAAACAATATATCGTTGTGGCTGCAGGTGGAGGTGGCAAAGTAGGTTCACCTTCCGGCGATGCCTATGTTGCTTTCCGGTTAAAAAACTAATTCTTAATAATGGAAATAACAATTGCAATTACGGATAATGATATTCTCAAGTGCTGGCCCGTGATGAAAGAACTGAGACCGCATCTGAACGAGACCGGGTTTTTGCCGGCGGTGCAGGAGATGATGGAAGAAGGATATATTCTTGCTTTTATTGAAGAAGATAGCATTGCTGTCGCGGCTATAGGATTCCGTTACATGCAGTTGTTATACAACGGCAAACAATACTATATCGATGATTTAACTACACTGCCCAAAAGCCGCGGCAAAGGATACGGAGGTAAGTTGCTGGATTATGTAATTGATCTCGCAAAGAAAAATGGTTTTGATGCGGTGACATTGGATTCGGGGCACCAGCGGTTCGACGCACACCGGTTATACCTCAATAAAGGATTTACAATAAATGCACATCATTTTGGGAAGAAGTTAAAGTGAAAAATGCAAAATGAAAAAAGTAAGTATCCTGTTAAGTCTGTCCTGTTTGGTTTCGGCTATATCTTTTAGCCAGGCTTCTAAAGGACAAATTGATTTTTCAAAAATACCAGCACCCGTTCAGCACTATCAACAGGAATATACATTTGATACAACATTGAATCCTGAAGCGTGGCGCACACAAAGCCGGGGTTTGCATGTTTCTTTTGGATCAACAGACGAATTGTATTTCAGAACCGAAGTGCCGCAGTTGGAAAAGGATGTTGCAAACTGGACAGCTACCGGTTGGAAAGGAGAGAGGTTAAACGCCCAGGTCTTAATTTGGTCGCCGGATACATTGCAACAGCTTCGTGTAAGCGTAAGCGATTTGAAAAATAAAAATGGTAAAGTAATCACTAAAAATAATGCGCAGGTGAATATGGTGCGGTATGTAGTGAGTAATTATCCATATGCTGCAAAGAATGGTGTGTGCGGCGGTGCACCGGATACAATTCTTTACCTGATGCCGGATCGTTTTGAATCATTTGATCGCTTTGATTTACCGGGAAAAACTGTGCGGCCGGTATGGGTATCATTGAATGTGCCGCAGAGCGCAGAAGCAGGAATTTATAAAGGAACGATCGAAGTGAATTCGCAAAACAATCATCAAACTTTGCAGGTACAGGTCACCGTTCAGCAACAAACTTTACCTAAACCGCATGATTGGAAACACCGGCTGGATCTATGGCAAAACCCATCTATCATTGCCCATTATTATGGAGTAAAGCTTTGGTCGGAAGATTTCAGGTCATTATTAAAAAAGCATTTTAAATTATATGCAGATGCCGGCGGCGCATTTATTACGGCCAACGTGGTGCATGCAGTATGGGCCGATGACACCTACGAATCATTAGTGCAATGGATCAAACGGAAAGATGGCACGTGGAAATTTGATTATAATTTTTTTGATCAGTATGTACAATTGGCGATGGAAGCCGGTGTTGACAAAGCAATAACTATTTATTCACCTATCCCATACGGCGAAGCATTTCGTTATCTTGAGGAAGCAACAGGTAATTATATAAATGAAAGCTGGTCGCCCACTTCTGATAAGTTTAAAACCAACTGGAACATTTTTCTCACTGATCTTAAAATGCACCTGGAGAAAAAAGGATGGTTCAACAAAACATATATCGGTATCAACGAAAATGCGCCTGAACAAACGATGGCTGCAATTAAAATGGTAAGGGCTCATTCACCCAAATGGAAGATTACGTATGCGGGTGACTGGCATCCCGAACTGGACAGCCTGTTAACTGATTATTGTTTTCTTTACGGTAAAGAATCAGGTGTGGAAGCTGTGAAAAGCAGGAGGGCCCGTGGATTGACGACTACGTATTATGTTTGTTGCACGCCACCCTATCCAAACAATTTTGTTTTTTCACCACCGGTTGAAGGCCGTTGGATAAGCTGGTACACCATCGCACATGGATATGATGGTTTTTTACGCTGGGCCTACGATACGTGGCCATCAGATGTAATGCATGATGCGCGGAATATTCATTGGACAGGAGAAGCAGGCGACTGTTTCATCGTTTACCCGGGAGCCAACAGCAGCATCCGCTTTGAAAAACTGCGCGAAGGCATTGTTGATTTTGAAAAAATAAGGATACTCCGTGAAAAGGCAGCGATGTCAACGAACAGCGAGGTTAAAAAATTAATTCAGCAACTCGATGAACATTTAAAAATGTTTCTTGCCGAAAAAGAATTTGATCCAAAAAAGATTTCGGCGGATGTGGCGAAAGGGCAGAAGCTGGTGGAGAAGTTGAGTGATACGTTGGGTGGTAAATGAACTGAATAAAAGAATCTAAAAAAATAAATAGAAAATCTTTACTCCAGGTGAATTATAAAGGTCTTTTTTTAGCAGCAAAAAATGCGCAAAACAAAATTTATTTACTACTTCCTCTTCCCATATTGTTCCGACAAGTCAATAATCTCCACTTTCCGAAACTCTATGGGATGGCTTTCACTTTGTAAAGAGATATAGCCACCTTTTAATAATTGCCCGTCTTTCTTTACCGTTTTATCATAATTATTTACTTCACCACCGCCGATCTGTGGTTTTTGATATACCATCACTGTATCGCCGTTTACAATTTGCTTTACAATGGAATCACCGAGTACTAAAGCTTCGGCTCTCACCCATTCTTCATTGCGGAACGTTTTCGAGGTTGAATTTTTACAATGAGGTGTAAACAGTTTACCATTCAATTCCACATTGGTACCGGGTGTACAAAGATTGCATGTAGTTCTTTCGCCAATTGAGTCTCCGCCCAGTAACTGATCTTCAATTGAAATTGGAAAATCCTGATCCTTCAGCATGGTGTGCGGATCCTGGCAGTGCAACATAATACCGCTGTTTCTGTATGCCCAGCCTGGTCCGCCTTCACATTGCTTGCCGACAAAACGATACTCGACAGCAATCAGGTAATACGAATAAGGAGTTTTATAAAAGATATGTCCAAATTGCTGATCAAATTTTTTATAATGGTCGTATGATACTACCATCTTGCCATCCTCAACGCGGAATGTGTTTCCAAAATTATCGTTTAAGTTATGTTTGCTGATCTTTACGATCCAGCCATCAAGACTTTTTCCATCAAACAATTGTACCCATTTTCGGCTGTCCTGTGCTGTTAACGTAATAGCAAGAAAAAAAGTTAAAGCAAATAATAAAGAGTATTTCTGTTTCATGATTGAAAGATAATTATTCGAAGCGATAACCTCTTAAAAATTCTTCGACGGTCATTTTTTTCTTTCCTTCCATCTGCAATTCTTTTATCAGGATATAACCTGCTTTGCAGGCGAATTTTAAAAATGATTTTCCATCAGTT
>Ga0207645_10000542_pt1 | contig 31431 bp, 18 predicted proteins | sample KBSM53metaG_FD_184331 | JGI IMG/M metagenome (GOLD analysis project Ga0207645, IMG submission 184331) | Miscanthus rhizosphere microbial communities from Kellogg Biological Station, Michigan, USA - KBS M5-3 metaG (SPAdes) (version 2) | ecosystem: Host-associated > Plants > Roots > Rhizosphere >...
ACAATGGAAGAAAAGGGGTTCCTGCGGAATGCCGCGGGACATTTGGAACAGATTAAGGGTGATGAGGGGAATTATCTCCACGCTCATGCCGGACTGCCGCTCGTGCAGCACGCGCTGCTCCTGATGTTGTCTTACGTACAGGAGGGGAAGATCAGCCTGGAAAAGATGGTGGAAAAAATGTCCCATGCAGTCGCCACCTGCTTTCAGATCAGGGATCGTGGATTTATCCGGGAAGGATATTTCGCCGACCTCGTCATGGTGGACCTGCAGGGATCTACGGATGTGCATCCCCGTAATATTCTCTATAAATGCGCATGGAGCCCGCTGGAAGGAGTGGTTTTTCCGGCTTCGGTCGTAAATACTTTTGTAAACGGACACCTGGTTTATGGAAATGGCCGGTTCGATGAATCCCAGAAGGGAAAAAGATTGCAGTTCCAACGATAAGCAGCCCTGCTGACTATGCAAATCGACAATACGACTTACGCCGATCTTTCCATTTTTCACAAGGAAGAAGAATTCTCGCTTTTCCACAGGCTGGACCGTACGCGGACCGTCGGCGGGCGCATTCAGCTGGAGATCCTCTTCAACAATCCCTTCAGCCAGGCTGACAGGATCCGGCAAACCCAGCATATTCTCAGGATCATCCGGAAATATGAGTCAGAATGGGCTCCTTCTATTTCCAACGGTACCGTGATGGTCATGGAAAGATTTTATGAAACACCACTCGACAAGCTGCCGGCCTCCCATGATCCCGTGAGCGCCCGGATGTACCAGCTTCTGCATGCGCCGGATTATTCCCTTACGCGTTATTCGGTTACCCACTTCGCTGATTTCTTCCGCGGACTGTTTTCCATCCTCGGGATTGCGGCTAAGGAGGACTGTCCACCCCTGCTAAAAACCCTGCTGGAGAGAGCCGGACTGCTGATGAATCCGCCGGTAGTGAGGGCCCTGGCAGAAAAAAAGCCTTCCGAAAAACTGCAGGCACACGAAGTAGTGGAATTTGGAAATTTTATCCGCAACCGCTTTAAGCCATCCGCTCTTACGCTGATCGAAATTTTCGGCAGGCTCGATGCCTGGTATTCGATGGCCATGGCGGGCAGGGAATTCAATTTTTCAGAGCCGGAAATTGACGAAGGCGGATATCCTTTTTTGCAGATCCGGGGTCTTTATCATCCGCTGCTGGAAAAAGCCGTGAGTTACGACGTCTCCATGAATCCTGATTCCAATTTTATTTTTCTCACGGGCGCGAATATGGCGGGGAAAAGCACCTTTATCAAGTCGGTCGGCCTCTCCGTTTATCTGGCCCATCTGGGTATGGGCGTACCTGCCCAGCATATGAAGACGGCCCTCTTCGACGGCATGCTGAGTAATATCAATGTGGTCGATAACCTGGTGAAGGGGGAAAGCTATTTTTATAACGAAGTGAAAAGGATCCGGAATACCATCCTGCAGATCAGCGACCGAAAAAAATGGCTGGTTCTCATTGATGAAATGTTCAAGGGCACCAACGTGCTGGATGCCATGAAATGTTCATCCACTGTGATCCGCGGACTTCTTAAAATCAGGTCCTCCCTGTTTATTCTCTCCACCCACCTCTATGAGATCGGCCACGAGCTCGAAGATTTCTCCAATATCAGCTTCAAATATTTTGAGACCCGCGTCAATGACGGGCAACTTGAATTTTCCTTCCTGCTGAAAGAGGGTATCAGCAATGACCGGCTGGGCTACCTGATCCTCGAAAGGGAGAAGGTCGTGGAGCTGCTGGACAAGCTGAAGACTTGATTCTCCCCTGATAAGGACCTGATTCCGGATATTCTTAGGACATGACTCTGGCCTGCCATTTGTCAAAAAGGGTTCAGCAGGACAATCTGAATACCTGACCCACCGGACTCTCTAATGACCCCGCACTGCACACAGCTGCAACGAATTCTTTAACTTAACGTATCAATAAAAAATGAATACCCAAAATAATTCAGTTATGAAACCAAGTTTTCAAAACACCCTGTTGATTGCAGGAATTTGCCTGATTTTTGCTTCCTGTGGTAACCAGACCACCACTCAAAGCACCAATACCACCACCACGATGGATTCGAGCCAGGCCAGCCCCTCTATCAAAACAGAAGAAGTCAGCTATACACTGAACGGCCAGACTTCAAAAGGATATGTAGCCTTTGATGAAAACAGAAAAGGAAAATTGCCTGTGGTCGTTGTGCTTCCTGAATGGTGGGGACTGGTAGACTATGTGAAGATGAGGGCGCAGAAACTGGCCGGGCTGGGATATTTTGCCATCGTAGTAGATCCCTTCGGCAACGGGAAGACGGCTGAAAATCCTGAACAGGCCACAGCCCTTACTAAACCTTATTACACAAATCCGCAGATGGCCCTGCCTGCTGTGGAAACCGCGCTAAATGAAGCCGCCAGTTTTCCACAGGCAGACACCAGCCGGGCGGCCGCGATCGGTTATTGTTTCGGTGGTTTTGTAGTGCTCAATGCAGCTAAACTGGGCGCTCCGCTGAAAGCAGTCGTGAGCTTTCACGGCGGTCTCGGTGGCGTACAACCGAAAAAGGATCTCCTGAAATCAGATATCCTGGTTTGCCAGGGCGGCGCAGATCCCTTTGTGCCCGAATCCGACCAGGCTGCATTCAAGAAAAGCATGGATTCGGTTGGTGCACAATACAAGTTCATCGTGTATCCCGGAGCAACACATGCTTTCACCAATCCCGCTTCAACGGCGAACGGAGAAAAATACAAGCTGCCTCTAGCTTACAACGGACCTGCAGATACAGCCTCATGGAAGGATATGCAGGCATTTTTCGAAGCAAGACTGAAATAAGATCTGTCCGGAAATGAAATAGATAATTGCGGCCGGTGTCATCTGCCCGCTTTTTATCAGCGACAGGCTTTCCTTATAATTTAAAGACTTAAGAGGACACGGGTGTAGTTCAAAATGCTCGCAATAATATTTTTGGGGAATCCAAATAGTCTATTACTTTTGTAGGATGTCAGGATTTGCAACCCATACGGTGTTCTTTCCGTTCTTCCTCGCCAGCCGATGTTGTTGTAAATTTTAACTGATCTCCCGTTTACTACTCCATTCGTTTTCCGTTCATTTATTTCATTTAACTATTAAAAGCATTTTTATGAGCGCACCTCTTCGCTTCGAGACCTTGCAGCTTCATGCTGGACAGCAAATCGATCCCACTACCCACGCCCGTGCCTTGCCGATATACCAGACGACCTCTTATGGCTTCGACAATTCCGAACACGCAGCCAACCTTTTCGGGCTGAAGCAGTTCGGTAATATCTACACAAGGATCATGAATCCGACGACGGACGTATTCGAACAGCGGATCGCTGCCCTCGAAGGCGGAGTAGCCGCGCTGGCAACGGGTTCCGGTCAGGCTGCGCAGTTTCTGGCCATCACCAATATCCTTCAGGCCGGCGATAACTTCGTTTCCACTTCCTATCTCTATGGCGGCACCTACAACCAGTTTAAAGTAACGTTCAAAAGACTGGGCATCGAAGCCCGTTTTGCGGATGGCGATGACGCGGACAGCTTCGAGAGCCAGATCGACAAGAATACCAAGGCCCTTTACCTGGAAACCATTGGTAATCCAAGACTCAACATACCTGATTTCGAAAAGATCGCGGCGGTAGCCAAAAAACACGACCTGCCCCTGATCGTCGACAATACCTTTGGCACCGGAGGCTACCTTTTCAGGCCACTGGAACACGGTGCCAACGTGGTGGTGGAATCTGCCACCAAATGGATCGGCGGCCACGGCACCAGCATCGGCGGCGTGATCGTAGACGGTGGAAACTTTAACTGGGGCAATGGCAAGTTTCCACAGTTCACTGAACCATCGGAAGGATATCATGGCCTGAAATTCTGGGAAGTGTTTGGAGAAGGAAACCCACTGGGTCTTCCCAATATTGCCTTTGCCATCCGTGCAAGGGTAGAAGGACTGAGAGACTATGGCGCTTCACTTAGCCCATTCAATTCCTTCCTTTTTGTGCAGGGGCTTGAAACCCTCTCGCTGCGTGTACAGCGTCATGTGGACAATGCGCTGGAGCTTGCCAAATGGCTTGAAAAGCATCCACAGGTTGAATTCGTGGAATATCCGGGACTTCCTTCCAGTCCTTATCATGAACTGGCAAAAAAATACCTGAAGAACGGATTTGGCGGGATCCTGAATTTTGGCATCGTGGGAGAAAAAGAAAATGCGGCAAGGTTTATTGACAACCTGAAGCTGGCCAGCCACCTGGCCAATGTGGGAGATGCCAAGACACTGGTGATCCATCCGGCCTCTACCACGCATGAACAGCTGAGCATCGACGAACAGCTGGCGGCGGGTGTAAGGCCAAACCAGGTGCGTATCAGCGTAGGTATCGAACATATCGAGGACATAAAAGCCGACCTCCAGCAGGCATTTGATAAAGTGGGTTCTAAAAAAGCGGTGGCGGTTTAATCTGATGCATTCGCTAAAAATATTTTCCTTACCGTCGCCCTTAACGCTTGAATCAGGCGCGGTCCTGCCGGGCTACCATCTGGGCTACCATACTTTCGGAGAGCTGAACGAAGACAGGTCGAATGTGGCGTGGATATTTCACGCGCTGACGGCCAACAGCAATCCCGAGGACTGGTGGCCCGGCCTGGTAGGCAACGGCTGCCTGATCGATCCCGCGAAGTATTTTATTGTATGCGTGAACATGCCGGGCAGCTGTTATGGCAGCATCGGACCTCTTTCCGTGAACCCGGAGACCGGGCATCCCTTTTATCACGACTTTCCTTTTTTTACTCCGAGGGATATGATCCGCGCCTATCAGCCTCTCAGGGAATTTCTGGGTATCCGTAAAATCCGGATCGGTATCGGTGGATCCATGGGTGGTCAGCAGCTGCTGGAATGGGCCATCGAAGAACCCCTGCTTTTCGAACATATCGTTCCCATCGCGACCAACGCCTTTCATTCGCCCTGGGGGAGGGCATTCAATGCCTCCCAGCGGTTTTGCATAGAGCGGGACCCAAGCTGGAAAACCAGCGATCCGGAAGCAGGCATGCAGGGTATGCGCACCGCACGGGGCGTGGCACTCCTCTCATACCGTAACCCGGAAACCTACAGCTACTATCAGTCGGATGACGATATCGAATTGCTGGGCCCCTACAAAAGCGAATCCTACCAGGCCTACCAGGGTGAAAAACTTGCGGCACGTTTCAATGCCTACAGTTATTTTTTTCTTTCCAAAAGCATGGACTCACACCAGGTAGGAAGGGGAAGGGGAAGCACGGAAGCCGCTCTGAAAAAGATCAAGGCCAAAACGCATCTCATCGGTATAAAATCCGACCTGCTCTTTACGGAAAAGGAACAGGCATACCTCGCCGAACATATCCCCGGGTCTTTCCTGTTTATGATTCCTTCTGTTTACGGACATGACGGGTTCCTGCTGGAATATGAAGCCATAACAGCCATCGTCAACGATTTTCTGCAGCAAAAAATATCTCCCCAACCAGCGCTGTCAGCCATTAAATAAAGTTGCCGTAACTTAAAGTCATTCTCTCATGGAATGAATCTGTAATGGCAGGCAGGGTATCGCAATTCTTCAAAAAACTTGGTCCGGGAATTATCACAGGCGCCAGCGATGACGATCCTTCAGGCATCGCCACCTATTCGCAGGCCGGAGCTGGTTTTGGCATGCAGCTATTATGGATGGCGCCTTTCACTTTCCCCATGATGGCTGCCATTCAGGGTATGTGCGCGCGCATCGGCATGGTAACCTGCGAGGGCCTCACCCATACCCTTAAAAAACATTATCCCCGGCCCATTCTTTACGGTATGCTGATCTTCAGCGTGCCCGCCATCATACTGAATATCAGCGCTGATATTGCCGGCATGGGCGCCGTTACCAGCCTCCTGTTTCCGGAGGTTCCGTCCTTCGTCTTCAGCCTGGTTTTTACCATCGTACTTATGTACATGATCATTCAGTTTTCTTATCAGAAGCTGGCCGGCATCCTTAAATGGCTCTGTATTTCCATCCTGCTATATCTTATAGTCCCTTTTGTAATAAAAACTGACTGGAGACTGGTTCTCCGTTCCACTTTTATACCCCAGGTTCACCTGACCAAAGATTTTGTAGAGATGATGGTGGCCATCCTGGGGACTACGATTTCACCCTACCTTTTCTTCTGGCAGGTGACGATGGAAGCCGAAGACCAGAATCATAAGACGAAAAAGATTTTTGTGGACAAGGCCATGATGGGTGAAATGGCGACGGACGTCAATATCGGTATGTTCGCCTCCAATCTCGTCATGCTTTTTATCATGATAACTACCGGCGCTGTGTTGTTTACGGCTGGTAAACACGATATCAATACCGTGGATGATGCGGCCCGTGCGCTCGAGCCACTGGCCGGAAAACTTTCCTATCTCTGCTTTGCGTTGGGTGTGATCGGCACGGGTATGCTGGCCATTCCGGTACTCGCAGGTTCCCTCTCCTATATCCTGGCGGAAACCTTTGGATGGAATGAAGGCCTGGACAAAAAATTCAATGAAGCGAAAGGATTTTATATTGTGGTTATCATCTCCCTGTTGCTTGGTTTGCTGATCAACCTGTTCGGCATAAGTCCGATGAAGGCGCTGATCTTCACGGCTATTTTCTACGGACTGACGGCACCGGTTATGATCGCTGTCATCCTGCACATAGGAAACAACCGGAAGATCATGGGAGAATTTACCAATAAACCGCACTCGAATATTCTTGGTTTTCTAACGCTCCTGCTGATGACGGCTTCCGCCGTCATGCTCATTTATTTTCAATTCAAATAAAAATCCGTATTTCCGAATCCATTGCAACGCAGAAAGTTTATACAGATCACAGGTATTACCGCCGCAGCCTGGCTCACGGCTTTCAAAGAAGCCGACAGGGGTCGCCAGATTCCCGTGATGCGTTTGCCCGATGAGGTTTCAGTGCGTTCCGGTGGTGAATGGCATGCCCTGTCCGGACAAAATGAAATCCGCACGCTGGAAGACATTTTCGTTGTCTTTCGTGAGGACAGAACCCTGCTTTCTGTTTTCATCACATCACCGAAGCATGATATCGATTATATCCGCTGCAACTGGAAAATGGATTTCAGCAGCTTTCCAAAAAGCCTGAACGACCAGTGGGAAAGAACCTATGGCGACCTTAGCTGGGCGCCTCTTTCCGCCAAACGCCGTTCTCCCTGGTATATCCTTTTATCCGACGGTGCCAAAACAAAGGCTTTCGGTGTAAGGACCCAGGCCTCCAGTTTTTGTTCCTGGCAGGTCAGTCCGTCGGGCCTGGAACTGCAGCTTGACACGATGTCGGGCGGCACCGGTGTACAGCTCGGCGACAGGCCGCTGCATGCAGCAGATATCATGATGACAGAAAGCCTGCCCGGCGAAAATCCCTTTCACACCGATATCCGCTTCTGCAAGATGATGTGTCCTTCGCCGAAGCTGCCCGACCGGCCCGTTTATGGCATCAATGACTGGTATTTTGCCTATGGCAACAATTCCCGGGACCTGATCCTCGAGCGGACGGCAGCGATGTCCGAGCTCGTGACCAACTGGATCAACCCGCCATTTTCCGTAATTGATATGGGATGGTCTTATCTTGCCGAACCCTTACCAACGGATATCTGTCAGGGTGATGATTTCACCCAGCCCAATAAAAAATTTGGTGACATGGAGCGCATGGCCGACGATATTAAAAAAAGAGGCATGTTACCTGGTCTGTGGACCCGTCCCCTGCTGGCCAGCTCGCGGAATACACCGGAGGGGCTTATCCCTCTCCGAAAGGACCAGTCAAATAAACTGGAGCGCTATCTGGACCCGACCATTCCCGAAAACCTGCAAAAGATTAAAGAGACCATCGGCCTCTACCAGAACTGGGGATTCCGGCTGACCAAACACGACTATACCAGTTATGATCTTTTTGGCCGCTGGGGATTTGATATGGGAGAATCGATAACCGCCCCCGGATGGAATTTCAACGACCGGTCTGTCACCAATGCAGAGATCGTTTTATTACTCTACCGTGCCATACGTTCCGCCGCATCAGAGATGTACCTGCTTGGCTGCAATACCTTCAGTCACCTTTCGGCCGGCATCTTCGAACTCAACCGCACCGGGGACGATACCAGCGGCAAGGAATGGTCACGAACACTCAAGATGGGCGTAAATACACTGGGTTTCCGGCTTCCGCAGCATAATACTTTTTATGCAGTGGACGGAGACTGCGTGGGCCTGACAACCAGGGTACCCTGGGAAAAGAATGTGCAATGGCTGCAGCTGCTGGCGGAAAGCAGTGCGCCGCTCTTTATCTCCGCGCAACCCGAAGCCATAGGACCGGAACAGAAATCCGCCATCACCCTTGCTTTCAAAAAAGCCTCTGATATCCAGCCGCTCGGCGAACCGCTCGACTGGATGTCGAATCCCAAGCCGAAGCTCTGGCTGCTTAACGGGGAGAAGGTGGAGTTTGAATGGTGAATGGTTTATGGTATATGGTTTATGGTGAATCGTTTATCGCCTATCACTTTTGAGCATCAACTTTCAACTCTCAGCTGCCAACTAACCCGGCCAACGGCCAACGGCTAACGGCCAACCATAAACCATATACCATAAACTAAATAATCACACTCTGATACACCGGCTTCTGCCTTTTCTTCGAAGCCTGTTCGTAGGCATAGGCCATCGGGATCAGCGCGGGTTCGCTGTAGGCGCCTGCATAAAATGAAAGACCGACGGGAAGGCCGTGCCAGGCGCCCATCGGAACGGTGATATGTGGGAAGCCGGTGATGGCGGCGGGCGTTGACAGGGAAGGGCCATTGTCATAGTCGCCATTCACGAGGTCTATACATCCGGCTGCACCATTGGTGATACCGGACAACGCGTCGAGGTTTTGCGCGGTCATCAGGCTGGTGAGCGTCTTGCGAAAGCCGGTCGTCTTGGCCAGCGCATCCAGGTATTCCTTGCTGTCGAGACCTCCTTTGGATTCGGCCTCCACAAGAATTTCCTGCTTGAAAAAAGGCATCATCTCCTTTTCATGTGCGAGGTCATACGCGATCAGTTCCTTCAGGGATTTTACGCGGCCGGAGGCGCCGGACAAATATTTATTGAGGCCATCCTTAAATTCATAGAGGAGGACCTGGTATTCCGCATTGCCGAGCTCTTTCAAAGGACCCATGACGTCTACCTCCACCATCACGGCTCCCTGGGCCTCCATAACGGCCATGGCTGACCGAAGTATGGCGCTGAAATCCGGGTTGAGGTGCAGATGGGTTTTTTCAATGCCGATGCGTTTGCCTTTGAGCCCGTCTTCTTTCAGGTATACTGTATAGTCTTTCTGCGATTTACCCGTGCTGGCGGCGGTTGCAGGATCCATGGGATCCACGCCGGTTCCGGGTCCCAGCAGCAAAACAGCATCACGCACCGTGCGCGCCATGGGCCCCGCCGTATCCTGTGTGGCAGAAATAGGAATAATCCCCTGGCGGCTCCACAACCCGACGGTTGGTTTAATTCCCACAAGGCCATTGACGGATGCGGGTGACACGATGGAGCCGTCGGTTTCTGAACCCACACTGATGGCGCAAAGGCTGGCGGCAGTGGCCGTGCCGGAACCGGCGCTTGAACCAGAAGGATTCCTGTCGAGTACATAGGGACATTTCGTCTGTCCCCCTCGGCTGCTCCATCCGCTGCAGGAATGCGTTGAACGGAAGTTGGCCCACTCGCTCAGGTTAGTTTTTCCCATGATAATCGCGCCGGACTTTCTCAGCTGTTCTACTACAAAAGCGTCTTTTTTCGCCTTATTGCCCATCAGGGCCAGCGATCCGGCGGTCGTCAGCATCTGGTCGCCTGTATTGATATTGTCTTTGATCAGTATCGGAATGCCATGCAGCGGACCGCGCAGGGTCCCGGCTTTTCTCTCATGGTCCATTGTTTCGGCCAGGGAAAGCGCATCGGGATTTATTTCAATGACGGAATTCAGTAGCGCCCCCTTCTTGTCTATCTCTTCAATTCTTGCCAGGTAGGCTTGGGTGATTTCTACAGAAGTCGTCTTACCGCTTTGCAGCATATCCAGCCACTCGGCGGCGCTTACTTCTTCGGGTTGTAACGCCTTTGGCGTGGTAGATCGTCTATGGTTTATGGTTAATGGTAAGGGTTGGAGCATGAGGCCGAGGCCCAGGCCGCTGAGCGAACCCTGGTGGAGGAATTTCCTTCTGTCCATATAAAACGTTTAGTGGTTTGCAATTGAAATGATGGTGGATGGTATATGGTGTATGGTATATAGTATATGGTGTATGGTAAAAGGTATATAGTTTTTATCATACCATTCACCATAAACCATAAACCATAAACTAACCTATTTCCATCCCCCACCGAGCGAGCGGTAGAGCTCGACGCGTGCATTCAGTTCATCCCGCTGGATAAACGCGAGGGTCAGCTGTGCATTCAGGGCCGCCTGCTGCGCCGTGATCACTTCCAGGTAGTTGGCGAGGTCGTTCCGGAAAAGCAATTGCGAACTGTTCACCGCGGCCGACAGGGTATCCGTCCGTCGCTGGGCGAATGTCTTCTGTTCGTCAAGCTTGCTCACAGAAATCAGGGCATTGCTAACCTCAATGCTCGCTTCGAGCACCGTCTGGCGGAAATTAATTATCGCCTGTTCGCGACGTTGTTTCGCTATTTCAAATTGCGTCTTCAGCTGCCTGCCCTGCAATATGGGTTGTATCAGGGAAGCACCTACGAGTCCGAAGAGCGAGCCGGGAACATTAAACCAGTTGCTGGTTTTCAGGGATTCGAAACCCGTACCCGCAGTGATCGTCAATGCGGGGTACATATTGGCCTGGCTTACTCCCACCTGGGCATTGGCCTGCCGGAGCGCCATCTCTGTTGCCCGCACATCCGGACGTCTGGAAAGCAGCGCGACAGGCAGCCCTGTGGTCAGGTTATTACTGAAATGTTCATCGTCCAAAACGGATTTCCTGTTGACCGAGCCCGGCAGATTTCCAGTAAGCAGTTGTAAAGAATTTTCCTGTATCAGGATCGTTTGTTCGAGCTGTGGAACCAGGAGCGCGGTATTGTCCTTCTGCGCTTCGGCCTGTTGCACACCCAGGTAAGTCACTTCTCCGGCTGCATACAGAAGCCTGGTAAGTTTTACGAATTCGATGTTGAGGGCCAGGGTTTTTCTGGTTTCATCCAGCTGACGGTCCAGCATGAGCAGGTTGAAATAACCCTGCGCGATATCGGCCACGAGTCTTGTCTGAACCGCCTTGGCCGCTTCAAAGGTCTGCAGGTAATTTGCCGTGGCGCCTTCCTGCTGGCGACTGAATTTTCCCCAGAAATTGACCTCCCAGCTCATGCTCACCGATGCCAGGTAGTCCTCATAATGATTGGTTACCGCCCCGTTCTTTATTCCCGCAGGACCGTTGTCGGAGTTGCGGAAATAATTCCCGCTCAATCCGGCATTGACCTGTGGTACCCAGAGCCACTGTGATTGTTTCACCTGGGATTGTGCAATAAGAATATTATGCAGGGCATACTGCAGATCATAGTTGCGGGAAATGCCGCTGTCGATCAACTGCTGCAAAATGGTGTCGGTAAAAAATTCCTTCCATGCAATGTCACCGACGCTGCTGGTATCCATGGTCACTGCCTGCGGCGAAAAACTCTCCGGCAGCAGCACTTCCGGCCGCTGATAGTTTTTCCCGACGCGGCAGGAAAGCGTCAGGACGAGTAATGAAATCGTCCATATTTTTCCGGCACTAAAAAAATTTCTCACGGGTTGTTTCATCTCGGTTAATTCTGATCTTATTGATATTCCTGGTACAGGGATTTTTAATTCTTTTTCCTGATTTATTCCTATTCTGACTTCAGCTCATACTTGCCCCTGACGGCCATGGGCTTACCGGACACTCTTTCCTGCAATGCCTGGAAGATCACAAACAGTACGGGGATGATGAACACACCCAGCAATACGCCCGTGAGCATGCCGCCTACCGCGCCCGTACCGATGGATCGATTGCCCAGTGCGGATCCTCCCGTGGCCCAGGTCAGGGGCAGCAGGCCGACCACAAAAGCAAAGGAGGTCATCAGGATGGGCCGCAACCTGAGCCTGCTGGCTTCGATCACCGATTCCACAAGTCCCATTCCGTTTCGTCTTCGCTGCACGGCATACTGCACGATGAGGATCGCATTTTTTGCCAGCAACCCGATCAGCATGATGATGCCGACCTGGACATAAATATTATTTTCTATTCCGGTGACCTTGATGAATAAAAACACGCCCATCAAACCCGTTGGTATCGAAAGGAGAACGGCCAGCGGAAGAATATAACTTTCGTACTGGGCCGACAAAAGAAAATACACAAATACAATGCTGAGTACGAAGATGAGCTGGGTCTGAACGCCCGCGAGTTTTTCTTCCCTGGATATCCCCGACAGCTCGTAAGAATATCCTCTCGGCAGATCCGTCTTGGCCACTTCCTGAATAATTCTCAACGCATCACCGGAACTGTATCCCGGCTTTACAGCACCATTGATGGTAATGGAATTGAAAAGGTTGGTACGGTTCACCGTCTCGGGACCATACACCCTGCGCAGCTGCACCAGCGTATTCAGGGGAATCATGGTGCCCTTACTGCTTTTCACAAAAATGCCATCCATCGCCGTCGCATCCCTGCGGTACGGCACGTCGGCCTGCACGATCACGCGGTAATATTTTCCGAAGCGGTTGAAATCGCTGGCGAAGCTGCTGCCATAATACACCTGCATGGTTTGCAGGAGATCATTCACCGAGACGTCCAGCTGGCGGGCCTTGGCATTATCAATCTCTACCATGTACTGCGGAATATTGGTATAGTAGAAGGAAGCCGCGTACGCGATCTCTTTTCTCTTCATCATGGAGGCGGAAAATTCATTGGTGACCTGATTCAGCTTTTCGATGGTGCCACCTGAGCGGTCCTGGACGATGACTTCAAAACCGCTGCTGTTGCCGAATCCCTGCACGGTTGCGGGTTTGATGGCAAAAAATCCGGCGCCCTTTATCGGAGTCATTTTCTCGTTGATCTCATCGATGATCTGATCGATGGTCTTAAAAGGTTTTCGTTCTGCCTGGGGCTTGAGTTTGATGAAGACACCTCCATAGTTCGAAGTGCTTACAAAGCTGAACATATTCAAGCCACTCAGACTTCCTCTTTTGTCTACGGCCTGGATGGTGTTCAGTGCACTGTCAACCTTTTTCATCACCACGTCGGTCCTTTCCAGCGAAGAAGCCGGGGGAAGGTTCACCGCCATCATCACAAAATTCTGATCCTCGGACGGGATGAATCCGGTTGGTGTAGAGCGGATAAGCCAGATGGTCGTCACCACGATGAGCGCAAGACCAGTGAGGCCGACCCACTTATGGCGGATCAGAAAATTGACTGAATTGATATATCGTTCGGTGGTCGCTTTAAATCCCGCGTTGAATCCGCGTGCAAAACGTTTTCCAATACCTGCTTTTTTTCCTCCTTCTTCATGATGCTCATTTTTCAACAGCAACGCGCAGAGTGCGGGACTCAGGGTAAGCGCGTTCATTGCGGATATGAGGATGGCGATGGCCAGGGTAAAAGCAAACTGACGATAGAAGACGCCCGCGGGCCCCTGCATGAATCCGACGGGAACAAATACGGCAGCCATCACGAGCGTAATCGAAATGATGGCGCCGGAAATTTCATTCATGGATTGTATGGTGGCGTCTTTAGCGGGCAGACCCGTTCGCTCCATTTTCGAATGCACGGCTTCCACCACCACGATGGCGTCGTCCACCACGATTCCGATCGCAAGGACGAGCGCAAAAAGAGTAAGCAGGTTGATGGTGAATCCCGCGATCTGCATGAAAAAGAAGGTTCCGATAATGGCTACCGGAACAGCAATGGCCGGAATAAGCGTAGAACGGAAATCCTGCAGGAAGATGAACACCACAATAAAGACGAGGATAAAAGCTTCGATCAGGGTTTCTCTTACCTGCTTGATGGAGGCGTCGAGAAAATCCTTGGCGCTGAACATGGTAAACGCATGGAGACCTTTTGGAAAACGATCCGAAGCCGTTCTCATCACTTCGTCTACGGAGGTCAGAATATCGTTGGCATTCGATCCGGCCGTTTGAAATATTCCGAAAGCCGTACCCGGTTTGCCCTGCACGAGACCATTGGCGTTATAGGTTAGAGAACCGAGTTCCACACGGGCAACATCCTTTAGACGTACCAGCGATCCGTCCGCGCCGCTTTTGATGATAATGTCTTCATAGTCCTTATTATCGGAAAGCTTGCCTTTGTATTTAATGATGTATTCAAAAGAAGCGCTGCTGCCTTCGCCGAACTTTCCGGGAGCGGCTTCCACATTCTGATCGTGAATTGCGTTAAGCACATCCTGCACGGACAGGTTATTGGCCATCAGCCTGTCGGGCTGAAGCCAGACGCGCATGGAATAATCTTTGGCAAGGAAGAGTTGTGCCTGCCCGACACCGGGTACACGCTGGACTTCCGGAATGACGTTGATCTTGGTATAGTTTTGAATAAATTTTTCGTCGTAAGCCGGATTGTCGCTGTAGAGCAGGGTCACATTAATCATGCTGTTCTGCTGTTTCTGCGTCGAGATCCCCGCCTGCACGACTTCCGTGGGAATCTGGCTCACTGCCCGGGCCACACGGTTCTGCACGTTTACCGCGTCAATGTCAGGATTGGTTCCCTGGCGGAAAAAGACATTGATGTTCATGGAGCCGTCGTTACCGGAGGTAGACGTCATATAGGTCATGTTCTCGACCCCGTTGATCGCTTCTTCGATAGGCGTGGCAACCGCACGCGCCACCACTTCTGCATTGGCGCCGGGATAAAAAGCGTTCACGCTGACCGTCGGCGGCGCGATGTCGGGAAACTGCGTGATGGGCAGACTGTACAACGAGATCAGCCCCATGAGGGTCAGGATCACGGAGATCACCGTGGAGAGCACCGGCCTTTCTATAAATCTTCTGAACATCTTTCTATTTTATTAGGATAAAGCTCGATTTAAGTTAAAGCGTATTAAAGAGGTCTGGCTTTCAGCAGACTGTCCATCGACATCGGAATGGGCTGGATCTTTTCGCCATCGTTTAGTCTTTCCACGCCGTAAACCACGCGCGCTCCGGGCTTCAGGCCATCCACCAGGTAATAATTGCCTTGCGTAGCCTTAATGGTTACAGGAGTGCCTACTACTGTATTGCTGTCACTCAGCTGGAAAACAAATGTCTTGTCCTGCAGCTCATACGTGGCTTCCTGGGGAATCACGGGTCCCTCAGGAAGATTGACCGAAATTCTCACTCTTCCCGTGCTGCCTGACCTGAGAATGCCTTTGGTGTTAGGAAAACTCGCGCGGAAGGGGATGGCACCCGCGCCTGTGGTGAACTGCCCGGAGACGAGTTCCACTTTCCCTTTTTCCGGATACACCGTATTATCGGAGAGGATCAATTCGACAGGAGGAAGGTTTTTTATTTTTTCGTTGATGTCCTTACCGGGATATTCATCACGGAAACGAAGAAAAGCCGTTTCGCTGACAGAGAAATATGCACGGATATCTTTTACCTCGGAAATATTCGTCAGCGGATCCATGGACTGCCCCACCAGGCTTCCGATTTTAATATGAATCCTTCCCACATAGCCGTCCATCGGCGCAGTGATCAGCGAATAGCCAATATTGATTTGCGCGTTGGCGACCATGGCTTTTGCCTGGTCGACGTATGCCGTACTCGCGTCATAGGCAGCTTTGGCCGTTTGCAACTGTATGGGAGAGATCACCTGGTTCTGCACAAGCGGCTCAAGTTTCTCCATGTCGATTTTCGCAGTTGCCTGGTTGGCCTTGGCGACGGCCAGGCTGGCACTGGCATTGTTCAACGCTTCGCGGTAAGGACGGTCGTTGATCTTAAAGAGAGCCTGTCCCTTTTTAACGAAGGCGCCTTCATCCACATAAATTTTTTCAACATAACCTGTTACCTGGGGTCTGACTTCTATATCACTTACACCTTCCAGTGAGGCCGAATACTCCCGGTAAGCCATGAAAGGCCTGCTGGCGATCGTGACTACCGGCAGGGAGGGAGTCTGCGGCGCATAGGAATCATTGCCCGCTTTACTTTGGCAGCCTGCAAAAACGATCAAGCCGGAGATCAGTGCTCCGGCGGACAGGGGATTTCTCATAACAGGTTTTTAAGGAGGAGGTTAACCTCCTGTTATCGGTAAAAAGAGAGCAAATTTAACGAAGGCCTTGCTACCGGCGGAATAAATAGAGTCGTTTCCGGCATTAAAAAATTGTGAGCGGCAATGAAGAATGACCGGAGGTTAAACGCCGGTCCAGGCTTTTTTCAGAAACCGGAGCCAGTTTCCATAAAGAATGCCTTCGATATCCCCCGGCTTATACCCACGGGCCGCAAGGAGGTCCGGAAGTTTTTTCAGGTCGGCAATGGTATCCATGTCCCAGGGAGACTGTTCCGTCCCAAACGCGCCGTCGAGATCGCTGCCGATGGCGATATGGTTTGCGTTGCCGGCGATCTGGCAGATATGATCGTAGTGATCGATGAGCCGGTTAAGGTCCGTGCCGGTGGCCTTGGGCAGCGAGATACCCCTGATCCATCCGTCGGTAAGCATCCAGGCATCCATCACACCGCCAATAACCGCATCCCGTTCTATGAGCCGCTTTATCTGGTCGTCGGTCAGTTGCCGTTGGTTTTTCACCAGCGAACGGCAGTTATGATGGCTGGCCCAAACGGGCCCTTTATAAATCTCAAGAGCCTGGTCAAAGCCTTTATCGGTGAGGTGGGTGATATCGAGGATCATATGAAGCCTGTCCATCTTCTTTAAGAGATCCTTGCCAGCCGCAGTGAATCCATCTTCTGTTCCCGTGCCGCCCGCATAGCGTCCTTCGCCGTAGTGGGAGGGCCCCATCGCGCGTAGGCCATATTCATGGGCCCTGTCGAGATAGTTCAGATTGACGAGCGAATCAGCCCCTTCGAGACTCAGGATAAATCCGACGGGTTTTTTATCGTCCGGAATAGAACTGTTTTCCCAGATGCCGATATGCGTTTCAAGTTCTGCCAGATCCCGGATCTGCACCATCTCGCCATCGTCTGCCATGGCCCTGTACCAGGCCAGCTGGCCCTGGGTCTGCGCCCAGGCCTGTTCCGGTGAATGCCATCCTGGAAGCGGACTGCCCTGCCGGACAAAGCGCGCGATCTGGGTGGCGACGACCAGTCCGATCCTTCCTTCCCGCAGAGCGGGCAGGGAAACCATATTCCTTCCACGGTCCGGCTTGTCATTCATCCCTTTTTCGCGTTCGCGGATATCCCTGACCGGTAGGCGGAGGTCACGGTTCCATTCCATGGCGTTCATGGCAAGGTCGAGATGGGCGTCTACAATAAACATATCAGCAAATTAGCAGCATTTGACCAATATAGCCGAAATGGATTAATTTAACGGAATCACATTACCTTTTTCGGATACTCATTATTGTCTGCCATGTCCTTCCTTATACTGCTGACCGGAATTTTTGTGCTGATCCTGCTGACGACCTGGGCAAAGCTCAATGCCTTCCTTTCTTTTTTACTTGTCTCCATGGGTATCGGCCTCGCCAACGGGATGTCGGTAGATAAAATCAACCAGTCGGTGCAGACGGGTATCGGGGACATGATGGGCTCCCTGCTGGTCATCATCGTGGTGGGTGCAATGATCGGAAAGCTCGTTGCTGACTACGGCGCGGCGCAACGGATCGTAGCCGCCTTCATGAAATGGTTCGGAAGGAAATACCTGGTCTGGGGCCTGCTCATCACGGCCTTTATCGTAGGCATCCCGCTCTTCTATGGCATTGGCTTCGTACTCATGGTGCCCCTGATCATCACACTCTCTTATAAATATGATATCCCGGCTGTATATATCGGCGTTCCCCTGCTGGCCTCGCTTTCTGTTACCCATGGATACCTGCCGCCCCATCCTTCGCCGGTGGGACTTATCCGGGCATATCATGCAGACCTCGGACTTACGCTTATCTACGGACTCATCGTCGCCATTCCTTCGGCCGTTATTGCGGGTCCGTTTTTCGCGCGTTTCCTCAAAGGCTATACGACAAAACCCCTGGCAACCTTTGCGGGAAAGTCCATCCCTGATGCCGAATTACCCGGACTGGCGGACAGTTTTATCACGGCACTCCTGCCCGTTCTCCTCATCGGTCTGGCAACCCTGTTCCGGCTAACACTTCCGGCAGATAATTTTTTGGTTCTACTGTTTTCCGTGCTGGGCGATCCTACCATAGCGCTATTGCTTACGCTGGCTTTTGCGATCTATTCGCTGGTACTGAAAAGAGGCAAGAAGATAGAGACCTGCATGGCGGCCATGGGCGATGCGGCAAAAGATATTTCCCTGATCCTGCTCATCATCGCGGGCGCCGGGGCTTTGAAGCAGGTGCTCACCGACAGTGGAACGGCCGGCCAGCTTACGCATCTCATGCAGGGCATGCACCTTCATCCTATCCTGGCCGCCTGGATCATCGCTGCTTTTATCCGGGTTTGTCTTGGTTCATCCACCGTAGCGGGACTTACTGCTGCCGGTATCACGGCACCGATGATTATCGGTACACAGATCAATCCCAGCCTGATCGTGCTGGCGACGGGCGCCGGCAGCCTGATGTTTTCCCATGTGAACGATTCCGGTTTCTGGCTGTTCAAAGAATATTTCAACCTGAGTATCCGTGATACTCTCAAAACCTGGAGCGTCATGGAAACGATTGTTTCAGTAGTTGGATTGCTCATGGTCGGGCTTCTTTATTTCTTAACACCCCATGGATGAGGTTTGTGGGCTTTCGGTTTTACCTCATGAATGAATAGGGGAAAAAGCAACCGGTGGAGATAGAACCATTCGGTCCTTATTTGGAAGAAAATACAACCGAACGGTTCTAATTGGAACATTGTATAAAACGACTTAACAGCAAAAACAACATAATAGCATATGACGGCTGATGAAAATTTCAAAAACCTGAACCTCGAGCTTCCTCCGGCACCGACGCCTGTGGGTGTGTACAAACCGCTCGTGATTGACGGGAACCATTGCTATGTGTCGGGCCATGGTCCCCTCCTGCCCGACCGGACCCTGATGCGCGGCCGCGTGGGAGACCAGATAAGTCCCGAAGAGGGAAAGCTCGCCGCGCGACAGGTGGGTCTCGCCATCCTCGCCACCCTAAAAGCGAATCTGGGAAGCCTCGACCGGGTGAAACGTGTGATCAAAGTGCTGGGCATGGTAAATGCCCATCCGGATTTTGAAAAACATCCTGCGGTCATCAACGGATGTAGCGAACTTTTCGCTGCGGTCTGGGGCAATGAAAACGGTATCGGCGTGCGGAGCGCCGTAGGCATGGGCACACTGCCGGATAATATTCCGGTGGAGATTGAAGCATTGTTTGAGTTGGTTAGTGGTTGATGGTCTGTCGTGGACCGTTGGCCGTTAGTTTAAAGCGAAGTCATTTCAGCATCTAAATAATTTTTTATGGAAAAAGAATGGTGGCTGGCAGAAGGCATCGACGGCCTGGATTCGCCGGCCCTACTCGTTTATCCTGCGCGTGTGAAGAAAAACATCCCGGCGCTGCTTCAACATGCAGACGCTTTACGCACGAGGCCGCATGTGAAGACCAATAAAATGGCGGAAGTCTGTTCGATGATGATAGATCATGGCATCCGGAAATTCAAAGCTGCCACGATCGCTGAAGCAGAAATGCTGGCGGAAATTAAAGCACCGGATGTTCTCCTGGCCTATCCGCTCACACCGGTAAAGGCCGAACGCTTTATCCGGCTGATGACACGTTATCCCGAAACGCGGTTTTCTTTTCTCGCCGATAGCGAACAAAATATCCAGACACTCACAGATCAGTTTAAAATACATCAGCTCCAGGCTTCAGTCTATATTGATCTGAATGTCGGCATGAACCGCACAGGCATCCTTCCTGAAAAAGCACTTATCCTCGCAAAGGCAATCCTTTCAAATCCTGTTTTTATACTGAAGGGACTTCATGCTTATGACGGGCATATCCGTGATTCCGATATTACCGTGAGAACGAAAGATTGTCATAAAGCTTTTAAACCTGTTCTCGCGCTGAGAAAGGAAATAGAAAAAATTACCGGCGCACCTATAGATCTGGTAGCAGGCGGCACACCTTCCTGTCTGATCCATGCGGCGCAGACAGACAGGGATTGCAGTCCGGGTACCTTTGTATTCTGGGACAAAGGCTATGCGGACAAGCTGCCCGAGCAACCCTTTCAGTTTGGTGCGCTCCTGCTCAGCCGCGTGATTTCCATTCCGGCCCCGGATCTTATCTGCACCGACCTCGGACATAAATCGGTGGCTGCCGAAAATCCTTTCCCGAGAATTTATTTCCTGAATGCCCCTGACGCCGAACCTGTTTCGCAGAGTGAAGAACATCTCGTGCTGAAAGTCGCCAATTCATCGAAGTACAAAACCGGTGACACCCTTTTCGGCGTGCCCATACATATCTGCCCTTCTGTAGCACTTTACGACGAGGCCGCCGTGATCGAAGATGGCAGGCTGGCCGGTCGCTGGAAGGTGGTGGCAAGGAAGAGAAAGATCAGTGTTTAGCAGCCACTTAATCACCTGTAGACATAAAAAGTCCCTGCAACAAAGATTTAAACACTAAAAGGTTTGCCTTCTTTGATCATTTCGCGCCGGATTCCTTCAATAACATCTTCCAGATAAAAAACAAGCCGGTTGCCCTGTGGTTCTTCCAGATCAACTCCGTTCGATCCGTTTAGTTGAAGCAGTTCAGCCTTACGAACTGCCGATGCATTTCTCCTGACGGCCTGTATACCTGCATAGTGAATGGTATTGATGATATTTCCGCCCGATATTTCATACCGCTTCACCTGGTTTGGAATTTCTCCGTATTCGGAATTTTCGGGGAAGGATTTTTCCCAGATCTCTTTTCTTTCCTCTTCATTGGGAATACTGAATTTCACAATATCATTGAAACGCCTGATAAAAGCATCATCAATATTATTTTTCATATTGGTAGCCAGAATCACCAGCCCATTGAATTCTTCGATTCGTTGCAGCAGATAAGAAACTTCCTGGTTTGCATATTTATCGTGGGCGTCTTTTACACTGGTCCTCTTCCCGAATATGGCATCAGCTTCATCGAAGAATAAAATCCAGTCCTTGTCTTCCGCACGGGCGAATAATAATTCCAGGTTTTTTTCTGTCTCACCGATATACTTTGAAACGACCATGGACAGATCAATTTTAAAAACTTCCTTGCCCGTTTCATTTCCAAGCACGTTGGCCGTAAGGGTTTTTCCGGTGCCGGGAGGCCCGTAAAACAAGACCCGGTATCCCTGTCTCAGCCGGTGTTTCATATCCCAGTCCACCATCAGGCTTTGGTTAAAATCTATCCACTCCCTCAGAGATCTGTAGTGCCTGCGGATCTCCGGATTCATCATGATGTCTTTGGAACGAAGATGGGTTTTTATCCTCCGCGCGGGGAAACTGGTGCTGAAATGTGGCGGAGCAGATTTACCGAACAAAATCTGGCTGATATAATCCTGAGCCATGATGATCCTCCCGCTCATCACCGGTTCGCCCTGAGGGAGATCTTCCAGCCAGAGAATTTTTTTCCTGGAGAAATGCCGGTCTGACCAGAAAAGCTGCTCCACCTCCGTTTGCCTCTTACGGTCGTCACCGGCCAGCAGGTAAAGGGCGGTTTGTCCCGTTGGCAGGAAACCCCTGAAATTTTTTCCCCTCACACCGCCGATCTCGGGAAAATCGCCGGACTCTTTTATTTTTTCCTGTATCGCCCGGTCGAATAAATCCGGCACCGCGTGCGGGGCAAGGGCGATGAGCAGGAGAATGATCTCGTCTTCATTTTTTATCCGGGCACTCAGTATATATTTTTGCAAAGGCATGCTCCAGTTTTCAATAAAGGCGAAAGTCGGCCTTCCTCCATCACCCATCCGGTAATGAATGAGTTGTTCCAGGAACTGAAATTCCTGGGGTGTCTGGTCTTCAGCAATATATTCGTTCATATCCTGGTAATTTTTATTTGATATTCCATCCCTGTTTGCCGGTAAGATCCCGGATCGCTTTCAGAAAATAGGCGTAATGGCCTTTCTTTATGTCATTTCCTTCTGACATGATGCTGGCCGTCTTATTCATGGACAATTCATCGGCGGCGGCCTGACCCATAATCGCCTTTACGTCTTCATAGTGGCTCGGCCGGTCACCCTCCACTTTTTTAGCAAATTTTTTGTCTCCCTTTTCTGAATATTCATCTCCGAAACCGATCATATGTCCAAATTCGTGGGCTGCCGTGATCTGGTCTCTCTTATGCTGATTTTTAAATTCCTGAGGAGGTACGATGATCACATTTACCCGCCGGTAATTCTCCTTGTTGGATTCAAAATTGGTTTTATCCGCTCCTTCCCCTGTTAGTGTGATCGCCATTTTTTTGGCATCCGGTTTATCTTTTTCAATTCTCTCTTTAACGGTCTCGGCTCTTTTCTTACTCAGCTGCCGGTTATACCAGGCATTGCCTTCAGGACTGGCACGTCCGATATAATGGATTTCATTACCTGTGGAGATATCCGTAAATGACATGATATCCGGCAGAGCATCCAGGTGCTTTTCTACATCCCCGATACCCTTTTCACAGTCCGCATTGAGTGCAGCGCTGTCGAAATCAAAGTTGCCTACATGATCTGCAGTAGATTCAATAAAGGTCTTGCCCGCATTTTTCTTTGCCAGTTCATCCGGACTGGGATCCCCGGTGTCGAGATGAGCCGTGTGGCTAAGGTTGGGAAAGTCCTTATTGCTCTGAGCCTCCACATTGGAACGGAAATCTTTCGGACGATCCTTGACCTCCATGATGGTATGGGCGTCTTTCGCGTCGGCTACAAACTCAATGTCCAGTTTGAGATTGGCTTTGTAAGGCGTAAAATCCGGATCGTTGAGCTCAAACAGGAATTTATCCTGCCATGTGGCGGAAACATTTTTCTGGAAATCGTTCCTGAACTTCTCTTTTTTTTCATCTGTTATTTTGTCGCCAAACAGTATAAAAATATTATGGATGATCCGTATCGTGCCGTTCTGTGGCAGGGGATTATCAGGTGAATACATTACATCAAAGTCCTTAAAAAAACCAAGAGACACCGGGAAATCAAAACGCGGTTTTGGAGGAGCCGGATCCCGGCTGATCATGGGACCCTGTTGTTGAAGCACGTGCGTCAGTTCATGGGCGAGCAGAAACCTTCCCTCCGCATCTTCAGGATTAAATTTCCCGTCGTTGAAATAGATATCTCTTCCATGGGTAAAAGCATACGATTCGAGCTCCCTGTTCATCGAAGCCGAGTCTTTATCCTGGTGTATGCGCACGTCGCTGAAATCATTTCCAAACGAGCGATTCATTTCCTGAAGCGTTTTTGATGGAAGCGGCTTCCCTTTGCCTGCGCTGTTTTCTATGTGCGACGACATTTGTGAAGAAGCGGCGGGGCCTGAACCCTCCTGTTTCCTTTGAATGGAATTGCCGGGTTTATCTTCTTCCTTTTTGGGCGATACCATTTTTTGCACTGTTTTATCCTTTTCCTTTTCGGGTGCTGCGTCTTTTTTTTGTACAGTCTTATCTTTTTCTTTCATTGGATCTTCTTTCCGGTGCACCATTTTGTCTTTTTCCTGAGCCGGATCCTCTTTCTTGCTCACCATTTTTTCTTTCTCTTTAGAAGGATCTTCTTTTTTGCTCACCATTTTTTCTTTCTCTTTAGAAGGATCTTCTTTCTTGCTCACCATCTTTTCTTTCTCTTTAGAAGGATCTTCTTTTTTGCTCACCATTTTTTCCTGCTCTTTTTCGGGAGCGTCTGCCTTTCTTTGAAATGGCTTTTCCTTATCTCTCTCCATCCGCCTGTCATTGCTGCTGTCGATTTCCTCCTCATGGGTCGTTGCCAGACGCTGGATTCCCCCGATTTCTTTTTTTTGCACCGGGCTTCCCTGGCCCTGGTTCACAACAGCATGAGCTACCGAATCGGCTTCTCTTTCAAATGAATCCCCCGGCTCATTCACCGCGAGTTTGGCCTGGAAAAAGGCATTTTTCTTTTTGCCCTGCCCGTCCTGTTTATTTTTGGAGAAAAAAGGTTTTTCCTTTGATTCATCCTGTGTTTTTGGATTTCTCTGACGGTATACCCGGGAAGAATATGACATATCTGATATTTTAAAGATTCTCCATTTTTTGCATGAACTCACTGGCGAGCTGCTGGTAGTCCTCGGCCCCGTGGGAATGTTTGTCAAAATGAAATATATCTGTTCCCGTCTCCTGCGCCTTCGCCAGCTGAATGTTTGTGCGGATATGGGTCTTAAATAGTTTGTCGCCAAACTCCTGCTCCAGCAAATGAAATATCTGCCGGTTCATTACTTTTCTTTCATCATAACGGTTCAGAACATAACCGAGCACCTGGAGCTTTTTATTCAGGCGAATGATGGTGTTCAGGTGATGAGTAAAAATGCGCAGGCCTTTGAGGGGAAGCCACTCGGCCTGCATCGGCATCAGAATGTAATTGCTGGCGACCAGTGCGTTTACAGTGAGCATTCCAAATGCCGGGGGGCAGTCAATAAATATATAGTCATATTTCGGTTTCAGATCTTCCATCATCCAGGAAAAAACCTGCTCTCTTCCATATACGCTTACCAGTTCGAGTTCCGCTCCCGCCAGTTCAATAGAAGAGGGAATCAGGGAGAGACCGGACTTTGTCTGAATAACGACTTCAGCCAGATTCCCATTCTGACCCTTGATCACTTTGGAAAGTTCAACAAAAACATTTTTTTCGGATTCTTCCAGGATCCCAAGCGCCTCAGAGAGACTGGCCTGGGGATCCGCATCCACCAGCAGGACTTTCTTCCCCATTTGAAGTAAAGCGGCGGCCAGGTTAATGACTAAGGTGGTCTTGCCGACACCTCCCTTCAACATAGCAACGGAAATGACAATCATATCCTCGTTTTTTATTCAACGTTCATGGAGCCAGTTTCCTGAGATTTCTCAGGTCGTTTATGATTCCAACATAAAGCGGTTCGCGTTCTGCACTCACATCCGGGGTAGCGTGAACCAATTCCTGCAACAGGGCGATAACCATATGCCTTATATCCAGTGACAACATGGATTGATTCAGAGAAATATGTTCCCCGGGACCCCGTTCCCAGGAACTTCCATTTACTGATTCACTGATATCAAATACCTTGTCAAATGCGTCCTGCATCACCCGGGTTCTTTCTTCCATTGCCTTTGCCTGGGCAACATCGGACTCTGTCGGCTTCGTTGGAGGCGCTGTTATATTCAGCCAGTTAACGTATATATTTATTTTTTTCAGGCTTGCATCTTCACCGTATTTCCCTTTGTTTTTTGCCGTATCCATATTGGCAGAAACCACCGACATGTCGAATTTGACCAGGCTCATCCATTGTTCAATCTGTGCCAGTGCGAGCTCAGCCTTTTTCTTTTTATCCGGGTCAGCGATGGAATCATTGTCTTTTACTGCCGGACCAATATGGTCGCTGGAAGGGTCATTCACCATCTTCGCATACATATGAAAGGATGCCGCATTCAGGAGGGCCTGTTTGTGATCCAGTTTATCGATCAGTCTCGTATGCTGATAGGCAATATCCCTCGAGCCTTTGATCGCCGCGTGATGGGATTCGTGTAAAACAATAAAAATACGGTCAGGGTCTTTTTTGAAATCGGGACAGAAGGTCAGAATGTGAAAGTCTCCTGACTTACCATGATAAGCGGGCGAACCCGAACGACAGCCCCCGTCGCAAGCCGTGCCGCATCTCACGTGACTTGGATCTTTCTTGATGAGTTCCAGGAATTTTCTAATCTCGATATAATTTTTTTTCACTTCTTCGGCAGTTGCCTTCACATCCCTGGTATCATTTGTTCTGAACAGTACTTCAAAAATAGAAGTGAAATCTGCCTTGGCTGTTTTGTTCGGAGGCAATTGTTCATTTATAACCCGGTCGATCAGGGCGATGGCTGCATCTGCAGCTTCATTTACTTCCTTATTCGGAACAGGACAGGCTTCATCGTCCGGCTTGTCTTTGCAATCTTCATCGTCTTTTATCTGTTTGGGGTTATGTAAAACCAGGTCATCTGATGCCTTGTCGGGATCGGAAGAAATCTGACTGTTCCGGAGACTCATGTCCAGTAAGGCAATGGTTTTCTTTCCTAATTTTCCATCCCTTTCGGGTTCGGACATGCCCGCTTTTTCCTGAAATTTCTTAACTGCATTTTCTGTTTCTTTTCCATATTTTCCATCCGCACCAAATTCCGGCAGTTCAATACCCAGCCTGATCAGCGCTTCCTGAATTCGTTTTACGTGCAAGCCGACTTCCGGATTGATAACTGCCCTCGGGCCATCAAAACATTGTTCCAGTATCGGATCGCCTGCAAGTTCCTTAGAAGAAAGATCGTGTTTGTCTTCTTTTCTTTGAATTGTATCCGATTGATTTTCGGGCTTCGTTTGAACCGGCGTGCTGCTATTGCCGGATGAAGAGACAGGCGGGGGCGGCGGCGGAGGCGGGGGTGCCGGTGTATCTCCAGCCGGTTTATTGGGATCTGGTGGAGTGATATTATTTGCTGCATTGGCGGCCGCCAGTTTTTTTTCTTCGTCAATTCTTTTCAGTTCAGACTTCAACGCCTCATAATCGGCTTCCTGAACATATCCATGAAACATTTGAAAGACATTCACCTGCACATATTTGGCTTCTGCCGGAGCAGGGTTCTTGCGAAGACTGTCTTTTAATTGTTCAAAATCTTCGTATTCAATTTTCTTCGCTTCATCATGAATGGTCGTACTTACGAAATCCTGTAACTCAGGAGTATCCTCATATTTTTTTCTCATTTTCTTTTCGTAATCACTTGGACTTACATCCTTATTATCCGCGCTGCGCATATCGTCATGGATCTGAATCTTAAGGCGTTCTTTCTTTGCAGCCTCCTCTTTCTTTGCGTCACCGTTTATGGCGTCATCCAGAATTTTGTTTCCTGAGTCCCCATTGAAATCAGGTTTTTGCACATTCATGGATTCGTATTCAGGCAATTGTACTTCACCGGTTTCCGCGAATTTTATCGGGAAATCCACTTTGAGCGTAATACCACTCAGGTCCAGTTGCTTTTCCGCCAGCACCCACTCGTGTGAGTATAAATTTACGCTGGCGATCCAGAGGTCAAGGTCAACACTCACATTTCCGGTCAGCCGAAAAATAGCCTTGGGTTCAATATTCAGGAAGGCCCTGATTTCCTTAAACTTCAGACCTTTCTGCATATCCCAGGTCGCGTCCACTTTACCTCCTGCCTCGGCATCCACTCCCAGGCCCGCTTCTCCGGCAAGGGATCCTTTGACTACGATAATGGCAGCTCTCGCTTTAAGTCCCGCTTCGATTTTAAGGTAGACTTCCGCATGCGCGCTGGATCCAACGGATCCCATGATTTCCAGGCTGACGGATTCGAGGTCTTTAATATTGGTTTCTTTAAAGTCGAGACTCAGATCTTTCAGGATCAGCGGTTGCCAGTTGAATTTGAAATGAACGCCGCCGCCGATAAACGCTGAAATACTTAACCCGGGAACTCCGGCCAGGGGGAATTCAATGGTAGGAAAGGGCAATATTTCTTTATCATAATTATAGCCCTCGCCAAAGGGCTTGAGTTCTTTTGCTTCTATCCTTCCCCCGATCAGTACTTCTTTATCTGGCGTGAGCCGGATGCTTACGCTGCCCGTAATGCCTTTGTAAATGTCCACACCCAGCTTGCCATATCCGAACACCACCACATCTCCTTTCTCTGGCGCTTCCCCTTTTGGCGTTCCCGTTTCATCTACTGTCCTGTTGGTAACACCTACGTCAATCGCTCCTTCAAACCTTCCTTTTTTGAATGGAACATGGGCTTTCAGTTCAAAAATGCCATCCTGATAGGAAATAGCCAGCTTGATACCATCGAGGCTGGGAACCGCGGGCAGGTCGGGTTCGGCTTCTCCTTTCAATCCAAGTTTCAGACCTTCTTCACCTTTTGATGTAACGGTCACCGTAGCAGACCCGCTTTTGATGCCCGTCATTTTCTTCAGATCAACCGAAGCTGTAAAACTGAAATCACCATTTTCGGCGAAATCTGCGTGCAGTTTGATTTTATCGATTCCCGGAACACTCAGTATCGCTTCACCATCCAGGGTAAATATGCCTTTGCTATAACTGGCGGTAAGTGTGGCGGATTTTACGCCCTTTACGATTCCTTCTTTAATGCCGATAGATCCCGAGATCGACCAATTTCCGTCAGTATAAGAAATACTGATTTCTGCAGGGTTGAAGTATTTGCTGTCGAAATTAAACCGTCCGCTAAGGCTAACACTTTTATCCAGTCTGGCAAATATTTCTCCGGTTCCCAGTTTTTCAATTACGAAACCCAGGCCGCCAGCTATAAATAAGGGTGTTTTGCTTCCACCGCCGATCTCGATATTGCAGTATTCGACTTTGAAAGGTTTCGGAATATTTTTTGCAATCTTATCCAGTGGAATAACGGCACTCACATTAAATTCTCCATTCATATAGGAGAAGGAAATATCAATATCCTTCAGGAAGCTCAGCGTCGAAACAACCTTACCTTCTGCACTTATATCGAACCCTTCAATCTTAATATCCGTAATTTCAATGGGACTGAATTTGGGTAGCGAAAGTGTTTTCAGCATGGGTGAAACAATCGCCTTTTCACCCCCGTCCTCCACAACGTATTTGTCCTGCTTTTCCTTTTTTATCTTAACTACCGAGCTTTCCAGATCCTCCTTTTCCCCAACCGAAGTAAGCTTCTCGCCCTTCAAATTGAAAAAATGAACAGCTTCCACTTCTTTGTCCTTCTTGTTGTAATCAACAGTTACCTTGAATCCCCCGATTTTTAATTTGTTTGCATTGTTTGGAATTATATAAGAAGCCCTTTTGTCGCTGCTGGAAAGTAAAAAATGATCCTTGGGGATTTTTTCTTCTTTAACAAGAATAAAGCCCTGACTAAAAGGGTTTTTTTCTTTCTTTTCGTCCGTTAAATCTTCAGCAGAATAATAATCCTTGTGTTTAAGTATGGGTCCCGTCGGATCCAGTTCATCTACCCGGCAGTCGTACTTCGACCTCACCTCCTCAACGGAATCGGGCGCGCCATCAAAATTCTTTTTATATACCGCTACAATTTTTTTCATGGTATCTGCGATGGCATCCTCAACGACTTTGCCTACAGCCCCATTTTTTTTAGCCTCCAGCAAAATCAGGTTGTCGATAATGTCTGCCTTGGTTCCCAATATCTGCCAGTCCACGCTGTGTTCAATCTGGTAAATATTTGGTCCACCCTTTGAATCCCAGTTGGGCACCAGGATTTCATTGACAAGCTGCGTGATCGTTCCTACAATTCCCTTACTTCCTTCCTTACCCTTCTCATGTGTTAATTTATAGAGCGTGGATGTTTCGTAATCTTCCTTTAATCCTGCGACTTTAAGGATTTGTTCTTTCACCTCTTTTCTAACACCGGATTTCCATTTGGTATCCTGAGATGTTTCCCTGGTTCCGGGCTTTGGCATTAAAGAGGGTTTATTTTCTTCGAATTTCTTTACGGCGCTATCAGCCAGAACGTATTTTTTTGTGGAAAGCTTATTGATATGAAACTCGAATTTGGTAGCTCCTTTCTTTTCGACATATCCGGCATTGTTACCCGCATCTTTTAAATCTTTTGCACTGGCTTTTTTAAAATTCGGCTTATCATCTGCATCTTTTTTCTGAATTTTTTCCCGGATCTGCTCGCTGCTTCCGCCCGATTGCTGAACCGTATGGGTAAGTTCATGAGCCAGCAAATGCTGTCCACCGGAGGAAGCCGTGTCGTATTTTCCGGAATTAAAATAAATATCATTGCCGTGAGTAAAGGCCTGCGCATTCAGATCCTTGTTCATTTTGGCTGCTGCCGAATCATCGTGGATACGAACATTGGAGAAATCAGCACCGATCGAAGATTCCATCTGCTGCCGGGTATTGTCGGGTAGTGGACGGCCGGCCCCCTTGGAACTGTTTAATCTGTTTTCGATGTCGGGTTCCACACCACCCGAATGGGGGTCTTCCCCTTTTTTCTGGACCTGATCTTCTTTTTCGCAGGCCGCGCATGTGCGCTGTAGAGATTCACCTTCTCCCGGGGACTCCGTCCTGCTCTCAAATATCGGTTTTAGTTGAAGCGGTTGACCCTCAGGTTTTTTCTGCAGTTTTTCTTCCTTCTCGCATTCCGCGCATTTGCATTGAACACAATTTTCCGCTGACTTTTTCTGTAATTTTTCTTCCTTACCACATTCCCTGCATTTGCGCTGGACCGTATTTTCATCATCAGGAGGTTCCGCATTGCTTTCGAAAATGGGCTTTAGCTGAAGTCTTTTCGTTTCCATCGCCATATCTTCCTCTTCCACCAGCTCCCGCAGTTTTTTATCTTCATCCGGTCCATTGGATTTTTTCTGAACGTAGGGACTGATGGGAGGAGGAAGGATAGGTTTTCTCTGAACTAAAGGTTCCGCCAGCCGCTGTACCACTTTATCTGCCGTAGAGTCGGCCTCCCTCTCAAAAGGATCATTGGGGCTGCCCACATTCAATTTGGCCTGTACCGGAGAGGCATGACTCGTAGAGGCGGGGCTTAAATTTCTTTCGGATGATCCAAAAAAATGGCGGTCGCTTTCTTTGGAGAAGAAAGGATTGCTTTTCCTCATCACCGTGTTCGAGGCCGTTCTGGTTTCAGCTGTTTTCATTTGTCATCACTGGTTTCAGCCGATTTTACCTTATTCAATGTATTCAGCCCTATTTGCCTTCTTTTTCACGTGCCAGCATGATTCACCTCCACTCCACCCTGATCACATCCCTGATCCATGGAAGTTTGATAACTCCAAGATTCCAGGGCAGGTAATCAAGCAATACATCTATCGATCTCTTCTCCATTTGCAGGTAGAGGTTTCCATTTTTTGAAAACAGTTTACCACCCCGCTGTAAAAAACCCTCCCGCAATCCCTCGACGCTGGTGTTTTTTAAGATACTCCATTGCGCAATAGCTGCCTCCAGCAGATCATGGGCTTCCTGTAAATACCCGGGCGGATATGTTTCCGGCAGATCAAGTGGTTCCTCCAATGAGAATGCACATAATATTTTCGCCAGCACCAGTTCGAATTCCTCCGCAGCCGTTCTGCCCGTAGCGAGCCAATGGATCAGTCCCACCGATTCCACCTGGTGATGTTTGCTGGTGAACTGGTTTCCATGTAAAAGTCCCAGCCTGCTGAACAGTGATTTCAAAAAGGGGTGTAAGAGGATCACTCCGGCATGCACAATAAATA
>Ga0207645_10000552_pt1 | contig 31081 bp, 31 predicted proteins | sample KBSM53metaG_FD_184331 | JGI IMG/M metagenome (GOLD analysis project Ga0207645, IMG submission 184331) | Miscanthus rhizosphere microbial communities from Kellogg Biological Station, Michigan, USA - KBS M5-3 metaG (SPAdes) (version 2) | ecosystem: Host-associated > Plants > Roots > Rhizosphere >...
GCAACGGCAAGCGGGCGCAGCTTGCCGGCCTTGATCTGCGCTCCGAGCACTATCGTAGTGTCAATGATGATCGGGACCTGTCCGCCAATCACATCCGACAGCGCCGGGCCACTGCCCTTGTATGGGACGTGCGTGAGGTCGACACGGGTGAGCGTCTTCAGAAGTTCGCCCGCGAGATGCGGCGACGTGCCGGGTCCTGGCGAGGCGAAGGCCAACTCCCCCGGCTTCGTTTTGGCGGCGTCGAGCACCTCTTTGAGTGACTTGTAGGGCGTGCTCGCGTTGACCGCGAACACAAGTGGGTTGCTACCGAGCAAGATTACGGGCTCAAACGACTTGACCGGATCGTAAGGCATGTTGGGATAGACGCTCGCATTGATCGCGTGCGAGCTGATCGTGCCTCCCAGGATCGTGTAGCCATCAGGCTTGGCCTTGGCCACGAAATCGGACCCGATGTTTCCGCCTGCGCCCGGTTTGTTCTCTATCACTATGGGTTGCCCGAGCGATGCGGCGAGTTTTTGACTGAGCAACCGCGCAAGCGTATCCGTGTTGCCGCCGACCGCGAACGGAACGACGTACACGATAGGCCTGGTCGGCCACTCGGCTTGCGCCTGCGCCGAACCGGCGGCCCCAGCGAGCAGCGCCCAACCCGTCGCAATCATCCAAATGTTCAGACGGCTCATACTCACGCTCCTGTTGGCGGCACTGTCGGGAAGTCAGTCTGGCGGATGGGGTGGGATTCGAACCCACGAAGGACTTGCGCCCTTGCCGGATTTCAAGTCCGGTGCATTCGACCACTCTGCCACCCATCCGTTCTTTGTAATCAGCGACTTGGGGCACGCCCGGTCCGGCAAGTGTACAAGATTCCGGGATTGCCTCATGTCAGGTCGACGGCTTGAAATGGCGCAGGTTTGGCGCAATCTTGTGGCCGGGGATCCCGGCTACTCGGGGCGGACGTCCCTGGCGATGAAACCCTGTATCTTTCTGTTAGTCTAAGAGTTGCTTGGCCCCGTTGGGCCGCCTGTAGGAGGGATAGATGGATCGAAAATTCGAACCGGTGATGTCGGGCCAGCCGACGCGGCCGCGTACCCCTGTCTTCGACGGCACCGTCGCACCGCCGTTGGCGCAGAACAACGTCCTGCGCAATACGTACTGGTTGCTTGCGCTGTCGATGCTGCCGACGATCGCGGGCGCATTCGTCGGCGCGCAACTCAATTTCTACGCGCAGTTCGCCGCGCATCCGATCGCGACGCCGCTACTCATGTTCGGCGCAATGATGGGCATGCTGTTCGTGGTGACTCGCCTGCGCGACAGCGCGTGGGGCATCGCAGCGCTGTTCGGCTTCACGTTCGTCTCCGGTCTGATGCTGACCCCCATCCTCACCGTCGCCGGTGGCTTCCGCAACGGCTGGCAGCTGGTCGGGCTCGCGGGCGCGATGACGGCGGCGATCTTCTTCACGATGGCGGCGGTCGCGACGGTGAGCAAGCGCGATTTTTCCGGTATGGGCAGGTTCCTGATGGTCGGCACGGTTGTGCTGATCGTGGCCAGTCTCGCCAACCTGTTCTTCCAGATCCCGGCGCTTACGGTGACGCTGTCGGCGATCACGGTGTTGATCTTTTCCGCATGGCTGCTACATGACCTGAGCAATATCGTGCGCGGCGGTGAGACCAACTACATCATGGCGACGATGAACCTGTTCCTGAACCTCTTCAACATCTTCATCAGCCTGCTCAACCTGCTCCTCGCATTTACGGGGCAGCGCGACTAAACGGTAACCGGCAGTACCTTGATGGGCGCCTGATGGGCGCCCATTTTTTTGGCGCCGGCGCGGCTGGCTCAACCCGCCGCTCGTTATCGCTCAAACAGTGCGATGGATTCGACGTGCGCCGTGTGCGGGAACATATTGACCACGCCGGCCCCGGCAAGACGATATCCGCGTTCGTGCACCAGAACCTCGGCGTCGCGCGCGAGCGTGGCCGGATTGCATGAGACGTACACGATGCGCGCCAGGCCGCCGGCGTCATCGCGCTTCGGCAGAGATTTCACGAGTTCGATGGCGCCTTCCCGCGGCGGGTCGATCAGGGCGCGGACGAACTGCCCCAGACCGGCGATGCTCTCGGGTGTGGCCTCGAACAGGTTGGCGACCACGAAGCGCGCCCGCGCGTCGAGACCGTTGTGGCGGGCATTCTGTTGCGCGCGCTGCACCAGCGCCGCGCTGCCTTCGACGCCGACCACGTCCGCGCAACGTCGCGCGATCGGCAGCGTGAAGTTGCCCAGGCCACAGAAGAAATCGGCGACTTGCTCGCCCTGCCGCGGATCGAGCAACGCCAGCGCGCGACGCACCAGTACGCGATTGATCGCGCTGTTGACCTGCGTGAAATCTGTCGGTGCAAACGGCATGACCACGCCGAATTCCGGCAGCAGGTACGCAAGCGACGATGCGGCGGGATGAAACGGCAGGACCGTCGCCGGACCGCCGGTCTGCGTCCAGAACGCAATGCCGTGGCGGTCCGCGAACTCGCGCAGCTTGGTCTCGTCGTCCGGCGTGAGGGGCGCGAGAATGCGCAGCACCAGCACGTAGTCGAGTGCGACGTCGTCGCCATGTTGCGTTTCGCCTATCGCTAGCTCGATCTGCGGCAAGCGGTCGTAGATGGTCAGCGACGCGACCAGCAGGCGCAATGCCGGCAGCAGGTCGGAAATTTTTCTTGGCAATACGTGGCACTCCGTCATGTCGGCCACGAAGCTCGACTTGCGCTCGTGAAAGCCCACCAGCACCACGCCCTTTTTCGCGACGTGGCGCACGGTGAGTCGCGCACGGTAGCGGTAACCCCACGCCGGTCCTTCGATGGGCGGGAACATGCGTTCCGCGCGCACCCGGCCGATGCGCGCGAGGGCCTCTTCCAGCGCGCGCTGCTTCGCGGCGACCTGCAGCGCCGGGTGCGCGTGCTGCAGCGTACAGCCTCCGCAAACGCCGAAATGCGGGCAGCGCGGCACGACGCGCGATGCGTTGGCCTTCACGACCGACGTGACGCGGGCGGTCTCGAACGTCGGCTTGACCCGCACGGATGCCGCGTGCACGCGCTCGCCGGGCAGCGCACCCTCGACGAAGATCGCCTTGCCGTCGACCCGCGCGACGCCGCGACCTTCCTGGTCGAGCGAGTCGATCGTCAGCAGCGTGGTGGAGGCAAGGGCGGAGGTGGCGGCCATGCGAGTGACAGGGAATCGGCGCGGAAACGGACGAAAGGCCGCGAATTGTACCTTTGCGGAGTCGCAACCAAGGCCGGCTCCGGTAAAATTCGACGCATGAGGCTGCTCGCGTTCGACACGTCTACTCAGTGGCTTTCCGTCGCATGCGGCGCGCAGGACGCGTGGTGCGTCCGCGGCGAGCCGTCTGGGCAGGCGCATTCCGAGCGGCTGCTGCCGCTCATCGACGCCGTGCTCGCGGAATCGGGCTGGTCGCTGCGTTCTCTCGATGGCATTGCCTTCGGCGCCGGTCCCGGCTCGTTCACCGGTGTGCGGATCGCCTGTGGCGTCGCACAAGGCTTGGGCCTCGGTGCGGACCTTCCGCTCGTGCCGGTGCCGACACTCCTGGCGCTGGCGCACGCGGCGTGGCGGGAACACGCGGCGACGCGCGTCGTGGCCTGCCTCGATGCGCGAATGCGCGAGGTCTACGTCGCGACCTATGAGCGCACCCAATCGCGCTGGAGCGACGTGACTGCACCCGCCGTCCTTGCGCCCTCTGCCGTGACGGCTCCTCCTTCACCCGCTTCGTCGTGGTTCGGTGTCGGCGGCGGATTCGCTGCGTACCCCGCGCTGGCGGCGCAGCTTGGGTTGCGGGGCGTGGATGCGGAAGCGGTCCCGGATGCCCGTGCGATCGGCGAGCTCGCGCAGCCGCGATTCGCGGCGGGCGAGGGTGTGGCGGCGGCGGACGCCGCACCACTCTATGTTCGGCACCGGGTGGCGCTGACCACCATGGAGCGCGCCGCCGGCGCGCGCCTTTGACGCGGGCGTAGCGACATGGCCAGCCTGCCCCGGTTCGAGCATTCCGCCGAGGTGAAATGGCGCCCGCTGGCGACGCAGGACGTCGCATACGTCGCCGCCCTCGAAGCGCATATCCACGCGGCCCCCTGGACGCCGGAAAATTTCCGCGAAGCGATCGCAGCGGGCTATAGCGCGCGGGTCGGCGAACGTGAAGGCCGTATCGTGGCCTACGGCGTGCTGATGCTGGCGCCGGGCGAGGCGCAGCTGTTGAATCTGTCGGTGGTGCCCGATGCGCGCCGCCACGGCCTGGGCAGCGAACTGCTCGCACAATTTCTGGACGATGCACTAAGGCTTGGTGCCGAACAGGTGTTCCTCGAGGTCCGTGAATCGAATGCGCCGGCCATTGCTCTCTACGCGCGTGCGGGCTTCAAGCCGGTTGCGCGCCGCGAGGCCTATTATCCGCAGGGAAGCGATGGCCGCCCGCGCGAGGATGCGCTGGTCATGCGGCGCGGCGTGTCGAAGCCGTGATGGCGACACGCGACGACATCCTGGTCGAACTTGGGTTGGCGCCGACGTGGCGCCGTCGCGATGCGGTGGCCCCGCCGCCACCGCCGTCGCAGGACGGTGAATCTCGGAGCGCACGAATCGGCTCGCTTGCGTGGGCCGACTTCGCAGCGGACGTCGATGCCTGTACTGCGTGCGGCCTGTGCCGGACCCGCAACAAATCGGTGCCCGGCGTGGGCGATACGAACGCGGAGTGGCTTTTCGTCGGCGAGGCGCCGGGCGCGGAAGAAGATGCGCGAGGCGAGCCCTTCGTGGGGCAGGCGGGGCGGCTGCTCGACAACATGCTGGCGGCGCTTGGCATCGCGCGCGGCCGCAACGTCTATATCGCCAACGTGCTCAAGTGCCGACCTCCCAACAATCGCGCGCCGGAGCCGTCCGAGTCCGACGTGTGCAGGCCGTATCTGGAGCGGCAAGTCGAGTTGATCCGGCCCAAGCTCATCGTCGCGCTCGGCAAGAGCGCAGCGTCTCTGCTGCTGAACACCGATGCGACGATCGCCAGCCTGCGCGGTCGCGTTCACCAGTATCGTGGCGTGCCCCTGGTCGTCACCTATCATCCTGCCTACCTGCTGCGCAATCTACCGGACAAGGCGAAGGCATGGGAAGATATGCTCCTGGCACGCCGCACGGTGGCGACGTCCGTTGGCACTACTTCATCAAATTCGGTGCCGGTCGCTGAAATGCCTTGAAGCGGTGGCATGGACACCCCACCTTGCAGCCTGCGGGTTGACCGCGGTTCGACATCCGTCTGGAGGAAAAATGCTTAGAAAAATCGCCGTGCTGTGCGCCGCCTTGGTCACCATGACGCTGGCCGGCTGCGGCTACAACGACCTGCAGCGGCAGGATGAAGGGATCAAGGCCGCGTGGTCCGAAGTGCTGAACCAGTACCAGCGTCGTGCCGATCTCGTGCCCAACCTCGTCAATACGGTCAAGGGCTACGCAGCGCAGGAACAGACGGTGCTGACCGAGGTGACCAATGCCCGAGCCAACGTCGGCGCGATCAAGGCCACGCCCGAACTCATCAACGACCCGGTAGCGTTCAAGAAATTCATCGAGGCGCAAAGTCAGTTGACGGGCGCGCTGTCGCGACTCCTCGTGGTGTCGGAGAACTATCCGAACCTAAAATCGGACGCATTGTTCCGCGACCTGCAATCCCAGCTCGAAGGTACGGAAAACCGCATCACCGTGGCGCGCAAGCGTTACATCGATTCCGTGCAGACGTACAACTCGACGGTGCGTTCGTTCCCGACGAACCTGACCGCGATGCTCTTCAAGATGGACGTGAAGCCCAATTTCGCGGTCGAAAACGAGGCGACGATCAGCGCGCCGCCGAAGGTCGACTTCGGCAAGCAGCCGGCGGCGCCAGCGGTTCCCGCTCCCGCTCCTGCACCCAAGACGTGACGTCAGCGCCACGCGTGGACCCCTGGTTTGCGCGTGGCCTTGCCCCTGCAGGCGGTATTCCCGTGAACGTCAAATCGGCGTCGCATCGGTCATGAACCAGGGTGTCCGACCCGACCGGTGGGTGGCGCTCGGGATTGCCGTGCTGGTCCTTCTGATCGGCCTCGTGTTGTCGCTGGGGCCGGCCGCCGCGCAGGATCTGGTCAAGGTTCCGCCGTTGACCGCCCGGGTCACGGACCTTACGAACACGCTGTCGGCGGCTGAACGCGAGGCACTCGACGCCAAGCTCGCCGCGTGGGAGACGCAGACCGGCAACCAGCTCGTGGTCCTGATGCTGCCGTCGACGCAGCCCGAAGCCATTGCCGCCTATTCCATTCGCGTTGCGGAAGCATGGAAGATTGGCCACAAGGGCAAGGACAACGGCGCGGTCTTCCTGATCGCCAAGAACGATCGCAAGAATCGGATCGAAGTCGGCTACGGCCTCGAAGGCGTGCTCACCGACGTCACGACGCGGCGCATCCTGGCGGAGACCGTCGCGCCCTACTTTCGCAACAACCAGTTCGCTCAAGGCATCGACGCAGGGGTCGACCAGATCATCGCCGTGGTCAACAAGGGCGAACCTCTCGCGGACTCGCCGGCGGTGCAGGCGCCGCAGCGCAAGTCCGGCGGAATTTCGTTCGACACAATCCTGATTCTCCTCTTCGTCATCGTGCCGGTGATCGGTGGCATCCTCAGACGCATCTTCGGCAGGGCGGTAGGGTCGACCGTGGGCGCCGGACTCGTCGGCGGCGCCGCGTGGCTATTTGCCGGATCGCTCGCGATCGCCGTCATCGCGGCAATCGTCGCCTTCATCGTGATGCTCACCTTCGGCCTGGGCAGCGGGCTCGTTGGCCGCGGCGGCGGAATCTTCATACCTGGCGGCGGCGGCGGTGGCGGCTTTGGCGGCGGCAGTGGCGGCGGCGGCTTTTCGGGCGGCGGCGGCGGATTTGGCGGCGGCGGCGCGTCGGGAGATTGGTGATGACCGGGAGGATGACCAGGCTCTGGCGGCATTTCGTCACTGATCGCGGCGAGGTCAATCGTCACTTCTCCGCGGAGGACCTAGATCGCGTCAAGCGCGCCATCGCGGCAGGCGAAACGCGACACGCCGGGCAGGTTTGTTTTGCCGTCGAGGCGGCATTGCCTCTGGCGAGCGTCTGGCGCCGGGAGCGGCCGCGTGCGCGCGCGCTTGAAGTATTCAGCCTGTTGCGGATCTGGGACACCGAGGCCAACGATGGCGTCCTGCTGTACGTGCTGGTCGCCGATCACGCGGTGGAAATCGTGGCCGATCGCGGCATCCATGCGCTCGTCGGTGACGCAGCATGGCAGACGATATGTCACAAGATTCAGGCTGCGTTCGGCGCGGGCCGCTTTGCCGAAGGCGTCGAGCAGGGCATCAATGAGATCTCGGCCTTGCTTGCGCAGCACTCGCCGCGCAGCGGGCCGGGCCGGAACGAAATCGCCGATGCGCCGGTCGTTCTCTAGCTGCTAACGGGTCCTAGTGCTTGTGCTCGACCTCATCGGCGATGAGGTGCAGCGAGTCGCCCCTGCTCTGGTTGTGCTGGTGGCGCCACATGACCAGCAGCATCGCGGCGGACATGAATAATCCGAACAACACGACCGCGCGGTTGACCGAGACCCCTTGCTGAATCATCAGCGCATACAGGCCGACCATCACGAGAATTCCGATGTTCTCGTTGAAATTCTGCACGGCGATCGAATGCCCGGCGCCCATCAGGACGTGGCCGCGATGCTGCAGAAGCGCGTTCATCGGCACCACGAAGAATCCGGCGCAGGCGCCGATGATGACCATCAGCAGTACCGCCACGGGCAGCGTCGTGACAAAGATCATCGTGATGACGACGAGGCCCATCGCCGTGCCGATCGGCAGCACGTTCACGGCACGCCGCAGCGACACGAATTTCGCGGCTAGCACCGCGCCAAGCGCGATTCCGACTGCGACCACGCCCTGCAGGTAGGACGCCTGCGACAGGTCGTAGCCCAGCGCCTTCGCGGCCCACGCCAGGACGATGAATTTCAGCGTCGCGCCTGCGCCCCAGAACAGCGTCGTGGTCGCAAGCGAAATCTGGCCCAGCTTGTCGCGCCACAGCAACGATACGCAGTGCGTGAATTCACGGATCAGGTAGAAAGGATTCTTGCTCGCTATCCGGTGATCGACGCCCGTGTCCGGGATGAACCAGTTGATGATGGCGGCGATGAGATACAGCAGCGCAATGACGGTGATGGCGGCTTCCGGCGGCGAGTTGATGCCGGTGTCGATGGTCGGCACGTCGAAACCCAGAAGCGCGTGCGACACGTTGTGGCTGACCAGCAGGCCGCCCAGCAATACGCCGAGGATGATCGAGCCGACCGTGGTTCCCTCGATCCAGCCGTTGGCCACGACCAGCTGGCTCGGCGGCAGGAGCTCGGTGAGAATTCCGTACTTGGCCGGCGAATAGGCTGCGGCGCCGAAGCCGACTACTGCGTAGGCCAGCAACGGGTGCACGGAAAACAACATCAGGATGCACCCGACGACCTTGACCGCGTTGGTGATCAGCATCACGCGGCCCTTGGGCATCGAATCGGCGAATGCGCCGACCAGCGGCGCGAGGATCACGTAGGAGACGACGAAGGACTGCTGCAGCGATGGCAGCATCCACTCCGGTTCCTGCAATTCCTGAAGCAGCCTGATGGCAGCGATGAGCAGCGCGTTATCGGCGAGCGAGCTGAAAAACTGCGCCGCCATGATCGTGTAGAAGCCGGCCTTCATTTCCTCGAGTGGCGCCTTCGTGCGCCGGAACATGACCCCGAGCGACCGCCAGACGCGGTTGCTTCGGGTTGGTTGGTTATAATGGTCCGCAACAGCGCGGCCCGCGTTTTATACCATGTTTGCCCTGTATCCCTGTCCTGCGGGGCGTGCACTACAAGTTTGAGTCGCGGCGCGGACTCCGGCGCTCCCTTGGTTGACCCCTCGGCTGACACTCGATCCCGCAGGCACCGTCCCCCGCATGGCCCGACCCTTATACGCACAAATCAACCTGGCCGCGATGCGCGCGAACGTGGCGCGGGTGCGCGAAAAGGCGCCGGGGACGCAGATCCTGGCGGTGGTCAAGGCCAATGCCTACGGTCACGGCCTCGCCCGCGTCCTGCCGGCGCTGGAGGACGCCGACGGATTGGCGCTGGTCGAACTCGACGCCGCGGTCGGCTTGCGCGAACAGCGTTACATGCGCCGCATCCTTCTCCTCGAGGGTTTTTTCGCTGAAGCCGAGCTGGAGGAGATCGCCCGGCGCCGTCTGGCGATCGTCGTGCACGATGTCGAGCAGGTAAAGATGCTCGAAGCCGCGGTGCTGGCGCGTCCGCTGGAAGTGTTCGTCAAGGTCAACACCGGCATGAATCGCCTTGGGTTTCGTCCCGCGGCGGTCGCCGCGATTTGCGAGCGCCTCGCCGGGACGCCGTCTGTGGCGGCCTTGCGCCTGATGACCCACATTGCGCGGGCCGAGGAAGAGGATGGCCTCGCCGAACCGCTCGCGTTGTTCGAGACCGCGTGCCGTGGCCTTCCCTATCCGCGGTCCGTGGCCAATTCGGCCGGGATCATCCGCTACGGCGAAGTCGGCGGCGAGTTCGTGCGGCCGGGCATCATGCTCTACGGCGCGACACCTTTGCCCTACGACACATCCGACATGCTGGGACTGCGCCCCGTGATGACGCTGCGTTCGCAACTCATCGCCGTGCAGGACTTGAAGGCGAACGAGAGCGTCGGATACGGCGCGCAGTACACGGCTTCGCGATCGCACCGCGTCGGAGTCGTCGCATGCGGTTATGCGGACGGCTATCCGCGCCACGCGCCGAACGGCACGCCGGTGCGCGTACTGGGAACGAAGGTGCGCATGGCGGGCCGCGTGTCGATGGACATGCTTACCGTGGATCTCACGGATGTCCCGGAGGCGCGCGTCGGCAGTCCGGTAGTGCTGTGGGGGGAGGGCCTGCCGGTCGACGATGTCGCCGCCGCGGCGGCGACGGTCGGTTATGAATTGCTGTGCGCCGTCGCGCCGCGTGTGCCGTTCGTGACCAGCGAGCTGGGCAGCATCGATCTCGACCTCTAGGCTTACGCAACCCGACAACAGCGGAGCATCGAACGTGTACATCGTCGTCACCGGCGCCGCCGGATTCATCGGGTCGAACCTGGTCAGGGCGCTCAACGCGCGCGGCGAGCGCGACATCATCGCCGTCGACAACCTGCGGGATGCCGACAAGTTCCGCAATCTCGCGGACTGCGATGTCGCGGATTACTTGGACCAGGATGAATTCATCGCGCGCATCAGCGCAGGCGACTTCGAGGACGACATCACGGCCGTGCTGCACCAGGGTGCATGCGCGGACACGATGGAGACCGATGGCCGCTTCATGATGCGCAACAACTACCGGTACTCGGTTGCGCTGCTCGATCACTGTCAGGACAACGACATCCCGTTCCTCTATGCATCGAGCGCGTCCGTCTACGGCGCCGGCACCGTTTTCGCCGAGGATCGCGCAAACGAAGCGCCGCTCAACGTGTACGGCTACTCGAAGTGCCTGTTCGACCGCTACGTGCGGCTCATGCTTTCCGAACGCACGGCCCAGGTGGTGGGCTTTCGCTATTTCAACGTGTACGGACCGCGGGAGCAGCACAAGGGAGCGATGGCCTCCGTCGCGTTCCACTTCTATCGCCAGTTCCGGAGCAGCGGCCGCGTCAAGCTGTTCGAAGGCTCGGGCGGATACGGAGCCGGCGAGCAGCGCCGGGACTTCGTCCACGTCGATGACGTAGTCAAGGTCAACCTCGATTTTCTCGACCACCCGAAGCGCTCCGGTATCTTCAACCTGGGTACCGGTCAGGCCGAGACGTTCAATGCGGTCGCGCTCGCGACGGTCAATGCGTGCCTGGCCCGCGACGGCGGGCCCCCCCTCTCGCTGGCGGAGTTGGTGCATCAGGGGGCGATCGAATACATCCCTTTCCCGACGGCGCTCGTCGGAAAGTACCAGAGCTTCACGCAAGCGGATCTCACCGCGTTGCGCGCCGCGGGCTACCAGGCGCCGATGCTGAACGTGGCGCAGGGAGTCGCGCGCTACGTCGAAAGTCTGATTTCGGAAGGTGCCTCCTCCCCGTAACGTGGGCGAACGTCGCTGGCCGTTTTAGTCGGTTCCATGCCGGCACGCGACGACGCAGGTTCCTCAACCACGCAAGGAGGTAAATCATGCAACGCTTGTTCGCAGCGTTTGCGATGGCGCTCGCGCTGTCTTCGCTCCCGGCCCTGGCCGTCGTCAACATCAACACCGCGTCGCAGGAAGAGTTCGTCGCTCTCCACAAGGGCCTCGGACCCGCCAAGGCGCAGGCGATCATCGACTACCGCAAAGCTCATGGTCCGTTCAAGTCGGTCGACGATCTCAAGCACGTGAAGGGCATTGGCGCCAGGCGCCTGGAGAAGTTGCGTGCCGACCTCACCGTCGGTCCGCCCGCAAAGGTCGCCGCCGCGAGCCCTGCCAAAGGCGACGCCAAAGCGACTGCTCCAGTCGCCAAGGGCGAGATCCGTCCGGTGGCGGATGCCGGCAGGAAGTAGCACGGCAGCAGTCAATCGTCGCAATTGATCGCCAACCACCGGGAGGGCCGCGCAAGCGGTCTTCCCGGCAGCGGGGCGTAATTGCCTTGTGGAGGCAGCGGTCAACCCGTAGCATGCGTGGCGCGTTATTGCCTCGCCGCTCGAATCACACTGGAGCGGGGTGTAACGACTATCGTATCTATCGGGGGAACTTTAATGAAACGATTCTTGCTCGCGCTTGCGATGCTCTTGATGTCGACCATTGCACTCGCGGACGTCAACGTCAACTCGGCAACGTTGGAACAACTCGAGGCACTGCCGGGCATCGGCCCGGTCAAGGCCCAGGCCATCATCGACTATCGCAAGGCCAACGGTCCATTCAAGTCGATTGACGACCTGAAGAAGGTCAACGGCATAGGCGACGTGACGCTCGAAAAGATGAAGGAGAGCGGCGTCAAGCTGAGCGGCACGACCAAGGTGCCCACGGCTGCCGAGACCAAGAAGGCCGAACCGGCCAAGGCTGCGGCAGCGCCCGCACCGGTGGCACCTGCCTCGGCACCGGCGCCGGCCAAGGCCGCACCGGCGACTGCGCCCGCACCTGTCGCACCCGCGACACCGGCGGCCGCATCTGCGCCCGCCGCGGCCAAGTCCGCGCCGGTGACTGCGCCTGCGCCGGCCACGCCTGCGACGCCAGCGCCCGCGGCTGCCAAGGCCCCCGCGACACCCGCCCCGGCCCCAGCACCTGCGGCAGCGCCTGCGAAGGCCGATAAGGTCGACGCCAAGGCGACCGCGACCGACAAGGCATCCAAATCCGAGAAGCCAACCAAGGCCGCGGAGGAAAAGGAAGCCAAGGCCAAAGCCAAGGCCGACAAAGACGCCAAGGCGGCCGCTGACAAGCAAGCGGTAGCGGACAAGGCCAAGGCGGACAAGGCCGCTGCCGACAAGGCCAAGGCCGACAAGGCCGCTGCGGACAAGGAAGCCAAGGCGAAGGCAAAAGCTGACAAGGAAGCCGCGGCCAAGGCAAAGGCCGACAAGGCTGCCGCGGACAAGGAAGCCGCAGCCAAGGCAAAGGCCGACAAAGCTGCCGCGGACAAGGAAGCCGCGGCCAAGGCAAAGGCCGACAAGGACGCCGCACCCAAGAAATAAACGCAGTCGCAATGAACGAGACCCCGCCGCAAGTGGCGGGGTTTTCGTTTGCGAAGAGCGAACGAAACGCTCCGCTACAATGACGATAGCTTCAGGTGACGCGCGCAGCGCCGGTCCCGTCGAATCCACGCCTCCTGCCATGACCGATTCCAGAGACTATCCAACACTTGCCGACACCGTTGGTGAGACACCCCTCGTCAGGCTGCAGCGGATGCCGGGAACCACGACGAACGTCATCCTCGGAAAGCTGGAAGGCAACAATCCGGCAGGCTCGGTGAAGGATCGGCCCGCGCTGTCGATGATCGTCGAGGCCGAGCGGCGAGGGGACATTCGTCCCGGCGACACGCTGATCGAGGCGACCTCCGGCAACACCGGCATCGCGTTGGCGATGGTGGCGGCGATCAAGGGCTACAAGCTGATCCTGGTGATGCCTGACAATCAGTCGCTGGAGCGCGTGCAGACGATGCGCGCATACGGCGCGCAGCTCGTCCAGGTTACCAAGGCGGCCGGCATGGAAGGCGCACGCGATCTGGCCGACCGCATGCAGGCTGAAGGCAAGGGACACATCCTCAATCAGTTCGCGAATCCGGACAACCCACTCGCGCACTACCGCACGACCGGCCCGGAAATCTGGCGCGGCACGTCGGGGCGCATAACGCACTTCGTATCCGCGATGGGCACTACGGGCACGATCATGGGCGTGTCGAAATATCTGAAGGAGCAGAATCCCGCGATCACGATCGTCGGCGCCCAGCCTGCAGAGGGCGCGTCCATTCCCGGCATACGGAAGTGGCCGGCCGAATACCTGCCGAAGATCTTCGATGGCACGCGCGTCGACCGCACGGAGTCCGTCACGCAAGGCGACGCCGAGGACACGGCGCGCCGCCTCGCGCGGGAGGAGGGAATCTTCGCTGGAATCTCGGCCGGCGGCGCGTGCGCGGTGGCGCTGCGCATTTCCCGCGAGGTCCGCGACGCGACCATCGTCTTTGTCGTTTGCGACCGCGGCGACCGCTACTTGTCGACCGGCGTGTTTCCCGCGTGACCCCGATCCTCGTCTTCGACATCGAGACGGTGCCGGATGTCGCAGGCATCCGGCGCATCAACGATCTTCCCGAGGAATTGCCGGACGCGGCGGTGATGGACTGGTTCAACCAGAAGCGGCGCGCCGCCACCGGCAACGACTTTGCGCCGCACTACCTGCAGCAGGTGGTCGCGATCGCTTGCGCACTGCGCAGCAAGGACGATCTCAAGATCTGGTCGGTCGGGGATATCGCCGACCCGGAACCGGAACTCATTCGCCGATTCTTCGGCGGCATCGAGCAGCTGACGCCGCAGCTCGTGTCATGGAACGGCGGAGGCTTCGACCTGCCGGTGCTCAATCATCGCGCCTTGATCCACGGCATCAATGCAGAAAAATACTGGGACTGGGGTGACCAGGACCGTGAATTCAAGTGGAACAGTTATCTCGGCCGCTATCACTCCCGGCATCTCGACCTGATGGACGTGCTGGCGATGTACCAGCCGCGTGCCAATGCGGGGCTCGACGCGATGGCGAGACTGTGCGGGTTTCCGGGCAAGCTCGGCATGGACGGCAGCCAGGTCGCCGCCGCGGTGACCGAGGGCAAGCTCGCGGACGTGCGCAACTACTGCGAATGCGACGTGATGAATACCTACCTCGTGTACCAGCGCTTCCGCCTGATGCGCGGCGAATTGAGCGCCGGCGAATACGCGAAGGAAATCGCGCTGGCGCGAGACCGCATCACGACGTCCGCCGCGCCGCATTGGCGGGAATTCATGACGGCGTGGAATGCCGGCGCATGAACGCATGTTTCAGGACTTGAGGAACGGGATCGCGGTGAATTTTTCGCCGAGTACCGCGCGCGAATCCACGCCCCACCAATTATCGAGAATCGCGGCATAAGCGCCGCGGAAATCGAGCGCGTAGGCCGGGTTGCCGTCTCCGGACAGTCGCGACAAATCCGTCGGCGCGCCGTACATGGCGCCGGCCACGCGACCGCCAAGCGCGAATTGGACGTTGGCCGTGCCGTGGTCGGTGCCGCCGGAGATATTTTCCTTTGGACGGCGTCCGAACTCGGCGTAGGTGAGCACCACGGCATCGTTCCACTTGTCGAGTTCGACCAGCGCAGCCTTGAGCGCTACCAGCCCTCCCGCGACTTCCTTCAGCAGCCGCGCTTGCGTGCCGGCCTGGTTCGAGTGCGTGTCGAACCCAGTGAGAGTCACCCGCACCACCGCGACTCCGGACGGATTGGCGAGGACCTGGGCCGCCGTATGAATCGCGCTGCCGAAGTTTCCCGGTGGAAACGCCGTCCTGAATTTGTATCGTGCGTCGAGATGCGCAGCGGCCTGCACGATGTCCGATTCCACCTTGAGCACGTGTGCGAGCGCGGGATTGCCTGCGATGGGCGTCGGCTGGGCGAGCTTCGCCCTGCGCAGGAATTGTTCCGTGTTGGCGAGCGCGATCGCGCGCGTGCCCCCACCGGCCAGCGGACCCAAGTCCCCGGAGCCGATGATGACGCCGTCAGCGGCGAAACCGCGCGGCGCCGGTCGCGCGGAAAAGGCTCGTGTGAGCCAGCCGTCCTGCAGGTACTCGGCGCTTTTCGATGCCGTGTCCCAGATCTCGATGGAGCGAAAGTGCGACAGGTTGGGTTCGGGGTAGCCCACGCCTTGCAGTATCGCGAGTTCGGATTCGCGCCATAGCGGGAGGAGGGGAGCGAGCGAAGGATGCAATCCTAAACGGTCCGACAATTGCACTACGTCGTCGCGCTTGATGGCGATCTTCGGGCGCAGAGAGTAATACGCGGGATCGGTATACGGGACGACCGTGTTCAGTCCGTCGTTGCCGCCTTTCAACTCAACTAGGACCAGAACGCGGTTGTAGCCTGTGCCAGTCGGCGCCGCCCCAAGCGCGACCTGCGCACTGCCGAAAACGGCCAGCGTGCCGCCGATGGCGCCTGTCAGGGGCAGCGCGGCGGCGGAGCGAAGGAACCTGCGGCGATTCATGGCGGGGAGCGGGTGCTTGTCACTTCAGTTGATAGACGGGGTCCTGCATCGTCGCGCGTATGAAGGTGAGCGCGTCGTCGCCGGATCGCGGTGGTGCTTGCGGCGGCAATGCGAGCAGCAACGCCTGCGCCGCACGTTCCTTGTCTGCGGGCGTGGCTCCCTTGCGCGCGGCAAGCCAGGTGGCCGCGTCGAAGTTGACGCTGCGCAAGCCGCGATCGGCTTCCCGCGCCAATCTCTGGAAGCGCGCCTTCTGGTCGTCGGCAACGAAGAGCGGTGTCGGCGCACGATTGGGTTCCACGGACGGGGAAGCGGGCGCAGCGACGGTGATCATGGGTTGCAATTCTTCGTCTGCGCGGGCGAGGCGGTCGACGAACTGCTTGCGCGCCAGCAGCGTGTTGGCGTCGATCCAGGCATTGCCGCCCGGCCAGCCCTTCACGTTCGGCGGCGAGAACAGGTTCTGGCCCATGCCCGCGGCAAGGACAGCGAACGGGAGCCCATTTGGCGGCGGAATTTCCAGCTGCCGCAGCGTGCCGACGACGAATTCGATGGGGCTCTTGACCAGCGTGCCGCGATTCTCGCGCGCCCAGAACGCGTCGCTTAGCAGCACGCCGCGGAGCGCGATCCTGATGTCGTAGTTCGAACTCCGGAATGCCTGCGCTATGCGCTTAACCTCGCGCGGGTTCGGGTCGGGTGAGACGAACTCGCGCCAGAGCTTGGCCGTAATGAACTCCGCCGTGGCAGGTTGCGCGAGCAGGATGTCCAGCACCGCATCGCCGTCGAATCGACCCGATTGGCCAAGGACGGTTTTGTTGCCGTAGTCATGCGCGCCGGGCCGGAACAGGTACTCGCCGGTTTCGCGATTGATGCTCCAGCCCGTGAACGCGCGCGCGGCTTCCTTGATGTCCGTCTCGGTGTAATTGCCTTCGCCCGCCGTGAAGAGCTCCATGACTTCGCGCGCGAAATTCTCGTTGGGCTGACCCCTGCGGTTCTGCGCGCTGTCCAGATAGACGAGCATCGCCGGATCTTTCGCGGCGGCGTGCAGTAGCGTGCCGAAATTGCCTAGCGCGTGAGCGCGCAGCAGCGCGTTCTGCCCGTACATCAGGCGGGCGATGCGCACCTTCTGTTGGCTGGACACGAAATGGTTGTGCCAAAACAGCGTCATGCGCTCGGTCAGCGGCGAAGGCGTCGCCAGCATCTCCTGCAGCCACCACGCACGCAACGCAAGACCGTGCCGGATCTGCTCCTGAAGGAATGCCTTGCGCTCCGCATCGGAGGCGTCACGAGGTGGCGGTCGCAGGGGTCCCGCAACGCTGGTGAAGGCTGGCGGCGCCGTTACGGCCGTAGTACGAACGTCGCGCAGCAGGCGCGCCACCGCATCAGCGCGCGGCAAGGCAGCAAACTCGCGCACTTCCGCTTCGGTCGGGCCAAACCCGGTGCGGGCCAGGAGGTGGCGAGCGTCGTCGTAGCCCATCGGCGCGGCCGCCGCGCACGCCAGGGTCGCGGACGTGCACAGCGCCGCCAATGCCGGCATTCGAGCGAGTAGGAATGTGCGTGCGGCCATTGGCGCTCCACGGGTTCGCATCCGGCCGGGAGCCTTGGCGCTTTGCCCGCCGGTCCTGACATCAACGCGAAAGTGTGCGCGCCTGTTGACGCAGTTGCTGTTTCGACGTGTAACGAACCGTTATCGCTAGATCGACAATGTGCCGCGGGCGACCTCGATGACACGCCCGGAGACCAGGATGCGCCGGTCGGAGGTCACCTCGAGACCCAGGCGACACGGCCGGCCCACGGCCTCCCCCTGGTCGACCGTCAGCTTCTGCGGCAGACGGGCGCCTGTGGCCAGTAACCAGCCCCCTAGGTTGGCGCAGGCGGATCCCGTTCCTGGATCCTCGATAACCGAACCGTGCTTGGGGAAGAAGAAACGCGCCAACACGTGGTCGCCTTCGCGCGCGAAGACGTAGGCCATCGCGCGCTGGCCGTTGCTGCCATGGGCCAGCAGCGTGTCGGCCCGGGGCGCCGCCCGGCGCACGCCGGCAAAGGTCGCGACGGGAATGACAAGTTGGTCGGATCCGGTATTCACCCACAATGCGGGCGCTTCGGACAGGTCGGCCACGTCGAGACCCAGCATTGCGGCCAACTCGGAGCGCGTCGCCGTGGGCTCGCGCTGCACGGGAGGATTGGCCTGCAGTGTCCAGACATCGCCCCGCGCCGTAACCGGAATGACGCCTGCCTTCATTTGCAGCGTCAACGCGTCCCCGGCTGAAACGAGATCGCGAACCACGTGCGCGGTGCCCAGCGTCGGATGCCCGGCAAAGGGCATCTCGAAAGTCGGAGTGAATATGCGCACGTGCGCCGTAGCATTCGCCGCCGGCAGTACGAAGGTCGTCTCCGACAGGTTGAACTGCAGGGCCAGCGCCTGCATCGTGGCATCGTCCAGATCGCGCGCGTCCTCGAAAACGCACAGCGGATTTCCGCCGAGCGGGGTTTCCGCGAACACGTTCACGATCCGGAAGTCGAATTGGCCCATGGTCATGCGGCGACGGCGAACGAGGAGTTGACCCGGGCGTCGAGGTCGCGCGCCAGCGTGCGAAACGCCGGACCGTCGATCGCGTTCGGGGTCACGCGGATCGCCTCGGCGTGGCGAGGGAAGTTGCGCAGGATCGACCGGCCGTAGGTCGGGTCGTAATGCAGGTCGAGCAGTTCGTCCACCAGCGTTTCGAAATCGCCGGCGGCTGCCGCGGCGATCCAGCGCTCGATCACCTTGCGGCCATGCACCGGCACCAGCGGCTGCAGCTTGTCCGCGAGCGATGCGGGGTCGGCGATGAAGTGGATGTACTCGTCCTTCAGCAGCGCCACCCGCAGGTGCTTCGGCGTCTCCATGCGCACGCACGCGGCGCTGCGCATGACATCCAGCAACGCATCGGGCACCTGGATGACGCCGATCTTGCGGCTTTCCGATTCCACGTACACCGGGCGCGGCTGATCGAAGCTCTGGAGCGCCGTGAGGAGCCCGGTGTCGAACGCTTTCTGCGACGGCTGCGGGTCGCGGGGCAGGTCGCCCAGCAGCGAGCCGCGATGACGCGCGAGCTGCTCCAGATCCAGCACCTGCGCACCCTCGTCGCGCAACGCGGCGAGCAGCCGGCTCTTGCCCGAACCTGTGAGACCGCACACGACGACATAGCGCAAACGCGCCGGGGCGGTGGCGAGTGACGCAACGACGTGCCGGCGCCACGTCCGATAGCCGCCGTCGAGTTGCATGGCCTTCCAGCCGATTTCGGTCAGCACGTGCGCGAGGGATGCGCTGCGCTTGCCGCCACGCCAGCAATACACGACGGGCGCCCAATCCCGGGGCTTCGCCGCGCAATGCGTCTCGAGAATGCGTCCGATATTGCGCGCGACCAGCGCGGCGCCCAGCTTGCGCGCGGCGAACGCGGACTCCTGCGAATGCAGCGTGCCGACAACCTTGCGCTCGTCGTCGCTCAGCACGGGAAGGTTCACCGCGCCTGGCAAATGATCGATGTCAAACTCGGCCGGGCTGCGGACATCGATGCGCTCCGGGTAATCGGGCAGCGATTCGATGCCGATCTTCGTGACCGGGCCATGGCGGGGAACCGGAAGGTTCATTTGCGCAGCAGCGGCTTCAACGCGGGCCAGACGTTGTCGAGCAACTTCACCTGTGCGTCGACGGTCGGATGGATGCGGTCAGGCTGGAACATCGCCATGTCATCGCCGAAGCCCGCAAAGAGCGCCGGCACGACAGGCACGCGCCTGGTCTTGGCGATGTCGGCAAACAACGCGTTGAACTCGCGCGCGTACGCTGGGCCATAGTTGGGAGGCACCTGCATGCCGACAATCAGCACCTTCGCCTTGGCGTCCAGTGCTGCGGCGACCATCGCGTCGAGGTTCGCGCGCGTGGCCGCGAGATTTCCACCGCGCAGCGCATCGTTTCCGCCGAGCTCGATGATCACGATGGCCGGCTGGTTCTTGCTCAGGTACGACGGCAGGCGGGCCTTCCCGCCCGCGGTCGTGTCGCCGCTGATCGACGCATTGACGACATCGTAGGAATAGCCTTCCGCCTTCAGGCGCTGCGACAGCAGCGTGACCCAGCCGGTGTTGGCCGCGAGTCCATAGCCTGCGGAGACGGAATCGCCGAGCACCAGAAGAACGGGTGCGGCGGTCGCGGATCCACTGGTTCCGAGGAGTGCGAGCCCCAGCGCAAGCAGGACCAGCAGGAATGAATGGGCGCGGCGCAGCAACATCACGTTACATCCTCGAATCGGTATCGTGTGATTGTAGCGTGCCGGCATTGTTGCATTGGCCGCTGTTCATCCCAAGCTACAATGCGACACGCCATTTTAGAACGCCGTTCATGCCCGAACCGATCATCCTTGCCGACGCGCTGACCAAGATCGTGCGCAGCGGCGACGCGCCGCTGACCATCCTCGACAATGTCTCCTTTGTGGTCGAACCGGGCGCATCACTCGCCATCGTCGGCGCATCCGGCTCCGGCAAGACCACGTTGCTGGGACTTCTGGCCGGCCTCGATCGGCCGACCTCGGGAGAAATCAGGATCGACGGCGCGGCGCTGTCGGCGCTCGACGAGGATGCGCTGGCCGCGATGCGCCAACGACTGCTCGGTTTCGTGTTTCAGTCCTTTCAGTTGCTGCCTGCGCTGACTGCATTGGAAAACGTGATGCTGCCGCTCGAACTCGCCGGAGCGGCCGATGCCGGGGACCGCGCGAAAACCTGGCTCGATCGCGTCGGATTGGGCAAGCGCATAACCCATTATCCACGCCAGCTCTCCGGTGGCGAACAGCAGCGTGTCGCGATCGCGCGCGCGTTCGCGGGCGAGCCCAAGTTGTTAATGGCGGACGAGCCGACGGGCAACCTGGACGGCGCGACGGGTGTCGAGGTCGCAGATCTGATGTTCCGCCTGAATCGCGAGCACGGGACCACGCTCGTTTTGGTTACCCATGACCTCTCGCTTGCCGCGCGTTGCGGTCGGCGCATCTCGCTTGCGGCAGGGCGCGTCGTGGGCGATGAACACGGCCCGCTGTCGGCGTTCGACTGAACCCCGTGAACACGCTGCGCCTGGCATTTCGACTTCTGCGCCGCGACTGGCGCGCAGGCGAGTTGCGCGTGCTGGCAGCAGCGCTGGTACTCGCGGTGGCCAGTGTCGGTACCGTCGGGTTCTTCGCCGATCGCGTCAAAGGCGCGCTGGCGCGGCAGGCGAACCTGCTGCTCGGCGCGGACGTGATGATCTCCGGCGATCGGCCGTTGCCGCCGGCGTTCGCGGATGATGCGCGCGCGCGCGGACTGGCCACCACACCGGTCATCCGCTTCAACAGCATGGTGCAGCCCAACGCGCAATCGGGTGCCGACGCCGTCGCCGTGCTCACCGACGTGAAAGCGGTTGGCGAAGGCTATCCGCTTCGCGGCGCGATCACGCTCAGCTCATCCACGAATCCCGCTGGCGAGCAGGCGACGCGAATCCCGGCACGCGGGGAGGCATGGCCCGACGTGCGCCTCGCGCAGCGGCTGGGCCTCAAAGTCGGCGATTCCGTAGGGGTCGGCGAGGCGACACTCACCGTCGGCGCGATCCTGCAGGACGAACCGGAAGTCGCCGGCGTGATGTTCGCGCTCGGTCCCAAGTTGCTGCTTAACATCGACGACGTGCCCGCGACGAACCTGCTGCAGCCCGGAAATCGCGCGACGTGGCGCTTGCTCGTTGCCGATCGCGGTGGCGGCGCCGCGCTGGAGAAGTATCGCGAAGTATTGGCACCGCAGTTGAAAGCGGGACTGCGCGTGGAGAGCGTCCGCGACCTGCGGCCCGAAGTGCGGCAGACGCTCGACCGCGCGGAAAAATTCCTGGGACTTGCGGCGCTGGTTGCGGTATTGCTGGCCGCGGTCGCGGTGGCGCTGGCGGCGTCTCGCTACCTGCGGCGACATCTCGACGCGGCTGCGATGTTCCGCTGCTTCGGCGCCAAGGTGTTGCAAACGTTGGCGCTGTTCGTCGTGCAGTTCACCGTGATCGGCCTCACGGCAAGTGGCCTCGGCGTGGTGCTCGCGCTGGGCGGGCAGCAGGTCCTGGTGACACTGCTGGCGTCCGTGGTCGCCACCGACCTGCCTCCGCCCGCCTGGATGCCGGGTCTCGCCGCGTTCTGCGCAGGTCTGCTTCTGCTCTTCGGTTTCGCGCTGCCGCCGCTCGTGGCGCTGGCACACGTGCCGCCGTTGCGTGTCCTGCGCCGCGATCTCCCGCGGCCCCGCGCCGCAGGCATCCTCGCGTACGTGCTTGGCGCCGCGACGATTGCATTGCTGATCGCGTGGCAGGCCGGCGAAGTCAAGGCGGGCCTCATCATGGTCGGCGGGGTCGCCGGGCTGCTTGTCGCGGCGGCGCTCGCGGCGTGGGCGCTGCTCGCGCTGCTGAAGCGCCTTCCGCAACGCGGCGCGACCTGGCGCTTCGGCCTGGCCAATCTTCGCCGTCGGGCGCTTGCATCCAGCCTGCAGATCGGCGCGCTGGCCCTGGGGCTGATGTCGCTCTTGCTGCTGACGGTAGTTCGTGGCGATTTGATGCACAACTGGCAGGCGAGCCTGCCGCCCGATGCGCCCAACCAGTTCCTCGTCAATGTGCTCCCCGACCAGGTCGCCGACGCGCGCGCTGAACTCCTGCGCGGCATCGGCATCGACGTGGCGTTTCGCCCGATGGTGCGCGGCCGGCTCGTGGCGGTCAACGACGCAGCCGTCGACACGTCCAAGTTCGCCGATGTGCGCGCGCGAAGGCTGGCCGAGCGTGAATTCAACCTGTCGTGGACCGATGTGCTGCCAAAAGGCAATCGCGTTTCGCAAGGCGAGTTCTGGAAGGAAAGCGATACGGGTGACTCGGTGGGCATGTCTCTGGAGGACGGCATCGCCGAAACGCTGGGCGTCAAGCTGGGGGACTCGCTGACGTTCGACATCGCGGGGACGCGCGTGGCAGCGCGGGTGACCAGCCTGCGCAAGGTCGATTGGGACAGTTTCCGCGTGAATTTCTTTGCGCTGTTTCCGCCCGGTCCCCTCGACGCGTCGCCGGCGACCTACATCGCCGCGTTTCGCGCGCCGGCGGGAAGCAACGCCTGGCTGTCGCCGCTCGTGCGCAAGAATCCGAACATCCTGGCCATCGACATAGGCGAGATCCTGCGCCAGGTGCAGGGCATCGTCGACAGCGTCTCGCGCGCGGTGGAATTCGTGTTCCTGTTCACCCTTGCAGGTGGCTTCCTCGTGTTGCAGGCGGCAATCGCAGCGACACAGGACGAGCGCAAGTTCGATGCCGCTATCCTGCGCACACTCGGCGCATCGCAGCGGCAATTGGTGAGCGCGCAAATCGCCGAGTTCCTGCTCTTGGGCGCGCTGGCCGGTCTTGTCGCGGCCGCCGGCGCTACGGCCATCGGCTGGGCGCTGGCCGAGTACGTATTCAAGTTTCCATTCGAGTTCCGCGCGCTCGTCTGGGTTTACGGCATCGTCGGCGGCGCACTCGCGGTCACCCTGGCAGGTTGGCTGGGGACGCGAGAGACGATGAATACTTCGCCGTTGACGGTGATCCGGGAGTTGGGCTGACGTAAGGATTGCCTAAAATTGCAGTCCTGGTGCACACTTTGCGCTTTGTCGGCACCCCGGACTGAATTTGAATACCGTTTCCGAAAGCCTTGCGCTGGCCGTCGGGCTCGTCACGCACGCCGACCCGAACCTGGTCGATATCGTGATGCTGTCGCTGCAGGTCAGCCTCACCGCGACGTTCTTCGCCGCTTACATCGGCTTGCCGTTGGGCGCCGCCATAGCGGTGGGTCGCTTCCCCGGCCGGGATGCGCTCATCGTCGTTCTCAACGCGATGATGGGATTGCCGCCGGTCGTCGTCGGCCTCGTCGTCTATCTGCTGCTGTCGCGCTCGGGACCGCTCGGGTCGTACGGCCTGCTGTTCACTCCCGGCGCGATGGTGATCGCGCAAACCATCCTGATCGCGCCGATCATCGCCGCACTCACTCGCCAGATCGTGGCAGACGCCTGGTTGGAATATTCCGAACAGCTGACGTCACTAGGTGCGAGCACCTACCGCGCGGCGACGACGCTGCTGTGGGACACGCGCTTTTCTCTGGCCACCGTGCTGCTCGCAGGATTCGGCCGCGCAATCGCCGAAGTCGGCGCGGTGATGATCGTCGGCGGCAACATCAACGGCGTCACTCGGGTGATGACGACGACGATTGCGCTCGAAACAAGCAAGGGCGACCTGCCGCTGGCGCTGGCGTTGGGATTGGTGCTCATCGCGATTGTCGTACTGGTGAACGCCATCGCGCAGATGACCCGCGGATGGGCGAAGGCTCGCTTTGGCTGAGCGCGCCACCGGTCTGCCGATCAAGTTGATGAAGGTCGCCGCGGCGCCCGGCGGCGTGCCAGTGCTCGGAGACATCGACCTCACGCTCGTGGCCGGCGGTCGTACCGTCCTGCTGGGACCCAATGGCGCCGGCAAGAGCACGCTGTTGCGGGTGTTGCACGGCTTGATTCCCCCCAGTGCAGGCTCCATTGCCTGGGGTGAGGCAACCACCAAGCCGCGCGGGCAGGCGATGGTGTTTCAACGGCCGGTGATGTTGCGCCGTTCCGCGTATGAAAACATCCGCTACGCGCTGGACCTCGCTGGCGTTCGCGGGGACGAAGTGGATGATCGCATCGCGGAAGCGCTGGACGAAGTGGGATTGCTTGCGCTGTCGGCGCGTCCGGCGCGCGTGCTCTCGGGCGGCGAGCAGCAGAAGCTCGCGTTCGCCCGCGTGTGGGCGCTGCGACCCGAGGTGTTGTTCCTCGACGAGCCGACGGCAAGCCTCGACCCGGCTGCGGCCCGCTCCGTGGAAAAGATCATCGTCGACATCCACGAGCGCGGCACGACCATCGTCATGACCACGCACAACCTCGTGCAGGCGAAGCGAATGGCCGATGACGTCCTGTTTCTGCATGCGGGGCGCATTACCGAGCGCACGCCTGCGTGGGAGTTTTTCACGATGCCGCGTTCAATCGAAGCGGTGAACTTTCTTGAAGGGGAGCGCATATGACTCGCCGCCATCTGCTCGCCTTGGCGCTGCTCGCCTTGGCGATCGCGGTCCCCGCCGGCGCACAGGACAAGTTCATCACCGTCGCCTCGACGACCTCGACCGAGCAATCCGGTCTCTTCGGCCACCTGCTGCCGATCTTCGAGAAGGACACAGGAATCACAGTTCGCGTCGTGGCGCTGGGTACGGGTCAGGCGCTTGACGTGGCACGGCGCGGCGACGCGGACGTCGCCTTCGTCCACGACACGGCGGCGGAGGAAAAATTGGTCGCCGAAGGCTATGGCGTGAAGCGCTTTCCGGTCATGTACAACGACTTCGTGCTGGTCGGTCCGAAGGGCGATCCCGCCAAGGTCGCGGGCGGCAAGGACATCCTGGCGGCGCTGGCCAAGATCCAGGCGGCGCAGGCGCCGTTCGCGTCGCGCGGCGACAAGAGCGGCACGCACGCGGCAGAGCTTCGCTACTGGAAGGATGCCGGCGTCGACCTCGAAGCGAAAAAGGGCGCGTGGTATCGCGATACGGGTTCCGGCATGGGCCCGACGCTCAACACGGCATCATCGATGAACGCCTACGTCCTGGCGGACCGAGGAACGTGGCTCGCGTTCAAGAATCGCGGCGATCTCGAGATCCTGGTCGAGGGCGACAAGCGCCTCTTTAACCAGTACGGCGCGATGCTCGTCAATCCGGCGAAGCATCCGCACGTCAAGGCCGCGCTAGGCCAGCAGTTTATCGACTGGCTGGTCTCGCCGCGCGGGCAGGCAGTCATTGCCGCCTACAAGATCGGCGGCGAACAACTCTTTTTTCCCAACGCCAATGGATAAGGCAAATGAGGGCAAATTCATGAGGACCAGTGCAAGGAATCAGTTCAAGGGCACCATCAAGGAACTGATCAAGGGACCCGTCTCTGCGGAGCTGACGATCGCCGTCGCGCCAGGGGTCGAAATCGTCGCGACCATCAGTACGCGCTCCGCTGAGGGGCTGGGGCTTGCGGTCGGCAAGCCCGTGCACGCGCTCATCAAGGCGAGCAGCGTCGTCGTCGCCACGGACTGAGGTGCGGCAGTACTCGCCATCGCGATTGCGCCTTGCCGTGATGGCGCTTTGCGCCGTGGCAATGCTGCCCGCGCTCGCGCAGGACAAGGGCGAAGCGCGCCTGGTCACGACGACGTTGAGCGTCCGGGGCAACGTCGCCACGCCACTGGTGCTGACTGTGGGCGACCTCGGGCGCTTTCCCGTTCAGCGCGTCGACGATACGCGAGTCGTGCGCGCCCAGGGCAGCGACAGCGCACTTGTGCGGCAATTTGCCGGGTGCCTGCTGCGCGACGTGCTGAACGCTGCCAAGCTGACGGAAAGCGGCCGCAATGACCTGCGCAGGACGATCATCGTCGCCACGGCGAGCGACGGCTACAAGGCAGTCTTTTCGTGGGCGGAGCTCTTCAACACGACGATCGGCGACGGCGCGTTGATTGTCTACGAGCGCGACGGCGCGCCGCTGGGCACCGACGAAGGACGCATCGCGCTGGTCTCGCTCAAGGACACGCGGCCGGGGCCACGTCACGTCAAATGGCTGGCGACAGTGGATGTCATTCGCGTAGCGGATTGAGTGCGGATTCGGCCGGCAGGCACGGTCCGCGTCAACCGTTGAATGCCACCCGACCAGTCTCTCTGACGTCATAACCGCCCAGCGCTTTCGCTTGCGCGGCGAACTCCGGCGTGCGCACGAAGGCGAGCAGCGTTTGGACCGGCGGCTCGAAAAAATCACGGCGATGCAGGACTAAGTCCATGCGCTCGACGGCGAGCGGAATGAACGCTAGACCGTGCGCGCGTGCTGCGGCCTCGATGCCCACGCCAGCATCGGCGTGGCCGCCGTGAATTGCCGCCGCGAGGTCCGTTTGCGCAACGCAAGGGCGCGCCAGCCAATGAAGTTCGCGGTGCGCAATGTTGGCCCGGTCCAGCAGGTGCAGGAATAAATGCTGGCTCCCGGCTTCCGGCTGTCGCGGCGCGATTCGGACATGCTTCTTCGCCAGATCCGCCAGCGTCTTGATCCTGAGTGGATTGCCGGCGGCGAGCAGTAGGCCCTGGACGCGCCTGCCCCACTCGATGCCGACGAAGTCCGCGGTACCCATGCGCTCGCGCACCAGCGGCAGGTTGTACTCATCCGACGCCGCGTCGAGCCAGTGCATCGCCGCGATGGTGGCCTCGCCGCGCGTGAGCCGCTCGAGACCCGCGCTGCTGCCGCAGGCGAGGATGGCGAGCCCGCAGCGCGAATCGCGTACGGCCCATTCGAGCAGCGGGTCGTGGCTGCCGGCGATGATCGGCGGCGCCGCACTCGGCGCGACGATGGCCGCGCCGCTCTTGGCGGCCAGCCAGGCGTCGATCTGCTCCTTGGGGAACAGCAGCTTGCCGGTCGCGCGAATGTGCGGCAGCGTGTTGTTGCGGACCAGGTCGTAGATGCGGCGCTCCTTGAGTCGCAGGTACGCCGCAACCTCGCGCGTGTCCATCATGGCGGCGGGCACGGATTCAGGCGACGGAGTCCTGGGAGTATTTTTTCGCGGCACGCCGCGATTCTGCCACGACTGCGCTACTTGCCGGCGAGGATCGATTCGCGCGACAGGAGACGCGTGACCAGCAGCAGCATCCCCGCGGTGAGCGCCACCGGCACGGCAAACGATGCCGCGAGCTGGGCCAGAGGAACGCCTTCGCCGCGCAGCACCTGCCCGAGCAGAGAAAACTGGCCTGAAACCGGGATCCACACGATCCAGTCGGGATCCTTCCTTTGCTGGACAAGCTGGACGACGGGAATGATGGACACGACGAAGATCACCAGCGATGCACTGGCCTGTGCTTCCTTGTAAGTGCGGCTGCGCGCGCCCATGAACAGCATCACCGTCGGCAGCAGCGCGACCAGCGGCACAAGCACGATCAGGAACCACGCCAGTTCGCGCACGCTGAACAGAAAAGGAACGCCCACCGCCGGCAACGGCGCGAAGCGCAGCGTCACGTAGTATCCGGTCAGCGTGACGATGACGATCGTGGCATTGAAGGTGGCGACGGCCAGCCACTTCCCGATGACCAGTTCCAGCGGCCGCGCCGGTGTCATCAGAAGCGGTTCCAGCGACTGCCTCTCGCGTTCGCCGGCGGTCACGTCCAGGGCGATCGCCATTCCTCCCATCACTGCGGCGAAAAGTCCGTAGTAGGCGAGGAAGAACAGCAGGAAGGCGCCGCTTTGCTGAGGTGTCGCGAGGTCGATGGCGTCGACGACGAGCGGGTTGCCGACCGTGGGCGCAACGCCGCGCAACAGCAGTCGTTGCGATCCCCATTGCCGGTTGTAGGCGCGCAGCAACGCCTCCGCCTCGCGGATCGAAGGCTGCGCCCGGTCACGCGAGCGGTCGTAGACCAGCTGCACCTTGCCTCCCCTGCCGGAGGCCACGTCGCTAGCGAAATTGTCGTCGACCACCAGCACGACATCGAGCTCGCCGCCGCGGACCTTCGCCTCGTAGTCGGCTGGAGCGGCAGTCAGCGTGACCTGCTGGCGCGTGAGGAACGCGACCAGCGCAGGCGCATGCGCCTGGCCGACCACCGGCAGCTTCAATTCGCGTGCCCTGTCGATTTGGCCGGCGATGACCGTGAACATCAGCATCAGCACCAGCGGGCCGGCCACCAGGGCCGGAAGCAACGTCACCAGCAGCGTGCGCCGGTCGCGCAGCGTGTCGAGCAGCTCCTTGCGCGCGACGGCGGCAATGCGTGAACGGGGCGGGGCGGAGGGTTGAGGCGACATGGTTACGCGGCCAGCCCTTCGCCGCTGCCGAGCAGCGACACAAAAGCATCCTCGAGCGTCGCCGCGCCGGATTGCGCGATCAATTCCGTGGCGGTCCCCGTGGCGATCACCCGGCCGCCGCCCAAGATCACGATGCGGTCACACAGCGCGGCGACCTCCTGCATCACGTGCGACGAGAACAGCAGGCAGCGGCCCTCGCCGCGCAATTGCCGCAGCTGTTCACGCAACGCGCGCACGCTCATGATGTCGAGGCCGTTGGTGGGCTCGTCGAGAAGGATGGTCGCCGGGTCGTGAATCAGTGCCCGGGCGATGGCGACCTTCATCTTCTCTCCCTGCGAGAATCCCTGCGTGCGGCGGTCGGCCAGTGCATCGAGTCCGAGCGTGTGGATGAGGCGCGCGGCGCGCGATTCCAGCTCGACGCCGGAGAGTCCATGCAGCGTTCCGTAGTAGCGGATGTTTTCTCGCGCGGTGAGGCGCGGGTAGAGTCCGCGCGCGTCCGACAGCACGCCGATGGCTTCGCGCACCGCGTAGCGATCGCGCACGACGTCGAGTCCGGCGATGGACGCGCTGCCGGCGTTCGGCACGATCAACGTGGCCAGCATGCGCAGCAGAGTCGTCTTGCCCGCGCCGTTGGGACCGAGCAGGCCGGTGATCTGGCCGTCCTGCGCGGAGAACGAGACGTCGCGCACCGCCCGCACCTCGCCTTGCCTGCCGAAGGACTTGGTGACGGCGTCGACGCGGATCATGGTTGCGGCGCCAGACGATCCGGCCATAGCGGCGGCCGATCGCTTTGCGCGAAGAACGCGACGCAGGACTCGGCAAGCTTCGCGAATCCGCCGTCGTCGACAAACGACGCGATCATGCGCGGCCCGCATGCGTTGGGAGAAACGATGTGCCCAAAGCCACTGGCGACGATGTGCCTGCTGTTGGCCAGTGTCTTCGCGACCAGATCGCCGTAGGCCGGAGGCGTAACGGGATCCAGCGCGCCGGAAAAGAGAAGCACCGGTTTGTCGCTCACGACCGGTTGCGCGAAATCCGCGGGCACGCGGCCGCGGGGCCACACGTTGCACACGCCGATCACGTTTTCCGCAATGCCTCGGGTGGACAGGCCGGTGAGCGCCGCCGCCGCGAGGTCCGGTGTGATACGGGGAACATCCTCGGCGCAGGTGACGGAAAAATGCAGCGCGGCGTTCAGCTGCTCGACAGGATTGGTATTGGCCGACTGCGTCGCCGCGAACAGCGGGCCATAGTCTCCGGCGGCGGCGAGTGCCAGCATTTCCGGCAGCAGGCTCGATGAATCGGGCGTATAGAGAAGCGGCTGCAGCAACGCGAGCACGCCATCGAAAGTAAGGTGCAATCGCGTGACCATGCCGGTGCGTGGATCGACGGCATCGACTTCGCGCCCCGTGGGTCCCAGCGCTCCTGCGATCGTGGTCAGCGTGGTGGCAGGATCCGGGTGGCTTTTCCTGCACGCAGCGGATTCGCCGCACACGCGGAGCACCGCATCGAAGGTTGACTGACGCGTGCGCCACACGTCGAGGGTGCTGATCATCGATGGCGGTACCACTGCATCGAGCATCAGTGTGCGAATGCGGTCCGGGTGCCGGCGCAGGTATTCCTGCGCGACGCGCGTGCCGTAGCTGCCGCCCCACAGGTTCCAGCGCGCATAACCCAGCGCGTCGCGCATCGCCTCGAGGTCGGCGATCCAGGCTGTCGTCGTGTATTGCGCCGCGTCCACGCCCTGCGCGCGCAGCTCGGACGCGCAGGCCCTGGCGCGCGGGACGGGATCAGTTTCCAGCGCCTCGTCGTCCCTGGGCTTGAAAGCATCGCATTGCATCGGCGAAGAACGTCCGGTGCCGCGCTGGTCGATCAGGACGACATCGCGTGTGCGCCGCACTTCGTTCAGGCGTGCGACGAACGGCGCCAGCGTCGATGCCGCCTGACCCGGGCCACCGGCCAGGATCAGCAATGGATCCGCCTTGGGTGAAAGCGTGTTCGCCGGCAGGACCGCGGCAAAGATCCGGATTCTGCGACCGTCCGGTTTGGAGCGGTCTTCGGGAACCTCAATTTCGCCGCACCTAGCCAGCATCGGCAGGTTGGGCAATCGGCATTCGCCCAGTTTCAGGCTCCGCGCTGGGGCGATGTCGTTGCCGCATCCGCCTATTGCCGCCAGCAGCGTCATGATGGCCAGCGCGCGACCGCAATGGCGAAGTGGGAGCGTGGGGCGCAGCATGAATTTGCATGGTAGCAAACGCGGCGGAACTCGCATGCCGGCCCGCACGGCGATGGGTGGGGAAGAGCGCAGGCGTGCCGCGTATACTTGTTTCCCGACCATGAGCACGCGCGATCTCGAACCCGGCATCGTCACGGACCTGGCCGACCGCCTCTCCTACGGCGGTTACCTGCGCCTCGACCACCTGCTTGCCGCGCAGGCGCCGCTGTCGGGCGCTCCCGGTCATCCGCCGCGTCACGACGAGATGCTGTTCATCATCCAGCATCAGGTTTCGGAATTGTGGATGAAGCTC
>Ga0207645_10000556_pt1 | contig 31009 bp, 20 predicted proteins | sample KBSM53metaG_FD_184331 | JGI IMG/M metagenome (GOLD analysis project Ga0207645, IMG submission 184331) | Miscanthus rhizosphere microbial communities from Kellogg Biological Station, Michigan, USA - KBS M5-3 metaG (SPAdes) (version 2) | ecosystem: Host-associated > Plants > Roots > Rhizosphere >...
CTGAGGCTCCAGAGGCGCAAGGCGATGTGTATCTCGAGCGCGCGCGACGCGTGGCCCCAATGGCCGAGCAGGTCCTCGACCGTCGCCAGCCGCTGTCGGACGGTGTTGACGTGAATTCGCATGCGCTGCGCGGTCGTCCTCGCGTTCTGGTTGCAGTCGAAGTACGCCAGCAGCGTGGCCGCAAGGTCCGAGCCGCGCTTCTGGTCGTGCGCCAGCAGTGGCCCGATCGTCGCCTCAAGGAAGTTGCGCAGGCTCGCCTGATCGTGCGTCTCGAACAGGGTCGAGTAGATCGCCAGTTCGTCCTGGCCGACGACCTGCCCCTGCACGCCGAGTCGTCCGAGCACCGCGAGCGACCGACGCAGCGTCGCGTACAACGCGGGAATCTCCGCCGGCCGCGCGACCGGCCGCGACAACACGCCGCGATGCACGCCCTTCAGTTCCTCCCTGAGCCAGATCGAGACCGCCTGGCGCACCTCGTGCGCGCCGCTCGCCCCACAGACGATGACGAGCGCACCGTCGATGTCGTCGGCGAGCGCGTGGCAGGGCAGCGCTGCGTGGCCAAAGCGGCGGGCGGCGTAGTCGGCGCGCGGGCTGTCCATCTCGACGACCACGAGCGACAGCGGCTTCGTCAGATCGAGCCCGTGCTGCCCGGCACGGTCGGCGAGCACGGCGGGGTCGTCCTGACGTGGGGAGACGAGCGAGCGCAGCAGCACCGACGCGCTGCGATTGCGTGAAGCTTCGGCGCGGTGCTGCGACAGCAAGACGACGGCGATGACGCTGCAGCTGCGCTCGAACGTGCGCACAGCGACTTCTGCGAGCGTGTCGCGATGGAAGAGCAGTGCCGTACCGAGGATGTCGTCGCCGCCGTTGAGCGGCAGCGCGCGGCACGTCTCGCCGTCTGCCTCGTAGGCAACGACCGAGCGGCCCGTTGTTCGGCTCGCGCGCGCCGCGCGAGCCAGCGCGCTGGCATGCTCGCCGCTCGGGGCGTATGCGAGTGCGGCGGAATCGTTGTATCCCCTCGCGACGCCGCGGCTGACGATGACATTCGTCTCGTCGAGCACCAGCACGCTTCCCCCCAGGAGCTGGGCGACTTCCTCGCAGAGCGCCGCCAGCGACGCCCCGCGGGCGAGCAGCGACGTGATCTTCTCGTGCGCGTCGGTCGCTGCCTGGATGCTCTGCACGTGCTGCTCGAGCTCGGCGCGCGCTTGGTCCGCCTTCGCGAGCGCCGCGTTCGCCCGCTCGAAGTCGCGCGCGTTGCGCAGTGCGACCGCGGCGTGGGTTGCGAGCGTGCAGAGGAAGGACGTGCTCTGCGCGGTGTGCGTGCGGTGGTAGCGGTCGGCGACGAACAGCAGGCCGATCACCTCGCCGTCCCAGATCAGCGGGACGCCGGCGAGCGCGGCGATGCTTTCCTCGCGGAACGTGTCGTCGAGCTCGGGGTCGTGCGTGAAGCGGTTGTCGTGCAGATAGTCGGGGGTCGTGAACGGCAGCCGGGTCGTCATGACGAGGCCGGCGACGCCGCGATCACGCCGCGCGACCATGCCCGCGGGTCGCTGCGACAGCGCGCCATCCACGACGACCACGTGGAACTCACCGAGCTCGGCGTCGTACGTCGAGAGCCATGCGATGTCGGAGCCGACCAGGATGCGCGCGCGCGAGACGATCGTGCGCAGGAGCTCCTGGAGGTCGAGCCGGCTCGACAGATCCTGCGCCGAAGCGATGACCGCGAGCAGGCCGCGCTCGCGTTGCTCCTGCAGCTCGAGTCGGTTGCGCACGGCCATGGCCATGCGGAGCGTTTCCACCAGGGTCGATTTGCCCGGATAGCTCGGCGGCAGCGCGTCGATGTCGGCGAGGCGGCGCGCGAACTCGTCGGCCGGCGCGCCCTGGTGCAGCATCGCGACAAGGTCGCGCACAGTCTGCTCGCTGCTGTCGACGTGGATCGCGTGCCTCATGCGCGTCGATTCTCCTCACATTGAAGAGTCCATGCCAGTGTGCGCGAATCACATTGGGTTTCGCCGGCGGGCCGGCCAGACTGCTCCTCGTGTCGATCCTCGATTCGCTTCGCCCGGCGCGTGGCCTGCGCGTTCTGGTCACCGCGGGCGCCCGGGGTGTCGGCGCGGCGATCGCGCGGGCGTTCCACCTGGCCGGTTCCCGAGTTCACGTCTGCGACGTCGATCGCAGTGCACTCGACCGCCTGCGCTCGGAAGTGCCCGGCATCACCCACAGCATGGCCGACGTCTCGATCTCCGCGGACGTCGGCTCGGTATTTGAAGACGTGCAAGGCGCGCTCGGTGGCCTCGACGTGCTGATCGGCAACGGTGGCATCGCCGGGCCGACAGGCCCCGTCGAGACGATCGACGGCGCCGGCTGGGAGCGCACCATCGCTGTCAATCTGCACAGCCAGTTCCATTTCGCGCGTCGCGCGGTGCCGCTGCTCAAGCGATCTCCTGCAGGCGGATGCGTGGTCATGACGGCATCGTCCCCCGACGAGACCGGCGACGCGTTTCGCGCCGCCGCAGCCTCGAGCACTTGGGCGGTCCTCGGCCTGATGCGATCGCTCGCGGTCGAGCTCGGTCCGGACGGCATCCGCGTCAACACGATCCTGATCGGGGCCGGCCCGGCGCGAATTCAAGACAAGGGCGGCAGCGCGATGGCGCACGACCCGGAGCTCGACAGCGCCGCCGCGCTGGCACTTTTCCTGTGCTCGCCGGCGGCGCGCAACTTGACCGGGCAGGCTGTCAGGATCGACGGGTTGGTGTGCCCTTCAGCGCTCCGCGGTAGTCCTTGAAGCTCTTTGGCCTCTACTCTTCAGAAATCGTCGCTTGATCCAAGCTCGCGTCGAAGACCAATCGACGCGGCGCGGTCGGCGTCCACGGGTCCCACGTCACGCCGAGGCTTGCGTTGTTCGGGTCACCGGTGCGGATGAACGCCGCGACGCTTTGCTGCATCGCATTGGAAAGCGCTACCCTGCCCGGCTTGTTGGCGTCGCTCCAGCCGAACGCCTCGAGATTCAAGGTGAAGTTGCCGAAGATGAAGGCCAGATCTTCGGCGTGCCATGCGCCGTAGACGTCGTTCCACGGCGCCGGTTCCTTGTTCCACTTGAAGTCGTAGGCGTACAGCGGAACCTGCGGGTAGTACGCTGTGTTGCTCGCGTTCGACAGAGCCCAGAAAGCCGCCGTCGTGATGCTCGGCGCCGGCGTGACGCGGTTCGCGTTGTTGTAGGTGTAGATGATGTAGTTGTCGACGGTGAGTGGCGAGACGATGGTGGCGTCGACGATGTCTTGCAGCTGCAGGCCGCTGGCGGTACCGAGGTAGGTCCCGTTCATCCACTTGACCCGGGTGTAGTCGTCGATCTTGAAGGCGGACGAGAAGAGCTTGCCTTCTTCCGCCGTGTTCCCGATCAGTTGCGGCACCTTGTTGAAGTTGCCGGCCCTGATGGCAGTCGTCGCGTTGGTCGGCAGCACGGTACCGTCCGCGATCGGCGCGACGGTGCCCCAGAGCGTCGCCGTCGTCGAACCGGGCTCGAAGGTGCGCGATCCGGTGCCCCATTTTCCGCCCGTCGGATCCACCTGGATGCCGTAGAGGTCGGCGGCCGTCTTGGTCATGAGGTAGTTCCTGATCCACTCGTCGCTTTGAGCGGTTCGATACGCGTCCGCCGAGGCCTTGTCGGTTGCAAGCCGATCCTTGATCAGCATTGCATTGATGATCGCGTTCGCCTTGTTCACCGCTGCCGTGGGCGAGCTGCCACCGACCCCGCCGCTGAGAGAGATCGCCTTGTGGAAGAGGCCGGCGGCGAGCGGCGAGACGATCAAGGCATTGACGTTCGTCGAGCCGGCCGACTGACCCATGATCGTCACGTTGCCGGGGTCGCCGCCGAAGCTCGCGATGTTGTTCTTGACGAATTTCAGCGACTGGATCAGATCCAGCACGGCGAAATCGCCGGAATCCCGGAGCGGATCGCCGGTGTTGAACGCCGGATGGGCGAACCAGCCGAAGAGCCCGAGCCGATAAGCGACCGTCACGACGACTGCGTTCGCGTTCTTCGCCAGATTGCCGCCGAGAAGCAGCGGATCGAAGGAAGCGCCGACGACGTTGCTGCCGCCGTGGATGTAGACGATGACGGGCAACTTCGATGCGTCGGTCGCGGCCGTGGGACTCCAGATGTTCAGATAGAGGCAATCTTCAGAGCCGATCTGCTTGTAGAACGTCTCCCAGACCGCGCTGTAGTCCTTCCCCTTCGGCGGCGGGCCGAAGAGGCCGCCGATCTGGCTGCAGGCATCGGCATAGTCCTTGGCCGATCGGATTCCGGTCCACGCATCCGGCGCTTTCGGCGGCTGCCACCGAAGCGTGCCCACCGGCGGCTTGGCGAAGGGAACGCCGCGCCACGAGATGGTGTTTCCGTCCGTCTCCACCACGCCCTCGATCTGGCCGAATTCGGTGGAGCGAACCGGGCTGGCGGTCGCAGTGGAGTCGATGCTGTCGCTGCCTCCGCAACCCGCCAGGCCAAGGTTCAGGATTGCCGATGCTATCAACGCGACGGCCGCTCGGCTCATGTTCCTGCTGTTCAAGTCTCTCTCCGTTCAGTCGTGCCGGCGCCCGGTTACACCCGCCCGGCGTGGCGTCGCGAACGCCTCGCAGGGAGGCGTCTCCTGAGGAGCAGCTTCGACCATTGCTCGCGCGACGGCAATGTGCGGCCAACACACAAGCGCGCCGATCTCTGTGGTGACGGACACCACGGTGAGAAGCGGTGCTCTCGATGGACCCCCGACGCGGCGCGGGGGCGCCGCAGGGATCGCAATGGTTTCAGCGCTCAGCCGAAGTCCTTGACGTTTCTTTGGCCTCGAGGCCGTCGGCACGTGATGACGCTACCCTTCACGCATCTGGCGCCTACGGCATTCCGATGCGCAACGCCAGCGACGTTGCCTGCGCTTCAGCCAGCCGCGCTCCCTCGTCGGTCAGCTTCTTGCGGGCAACCTCCGGTATTTGGCTGTCGATCCTGCCCGTGACCTCCTCGATCGCGCGAAGCAGGACGTCACGCTCAATCCCCTCGCGCGTGAGAATCGATTCGGCGTAGCCGACAACACGTGCCGCATCCTCGACGCGTCCTTCCGCCAAGGCGATCGACGCGAGTCCTGTGAACGCTTCACATGCGCCATTGCATTGCCTCAACACACGCAATGCGTGGCGGGCGTACTCGCGCGACTCCGCGGTCCGGTTTCTTGTCGCGAGCGCCTCGCTCAGAGTCAGGAGAACGTCGCCAAGGCGCTCGCCGGCGAGCAAGCCTGCGTCGACGATGTTGCGAGCGAGGTCGATGGCCTCGTCGGTCCGCCCCAGCCTCTTGATTGCTCCCAACAGATTGACTTGCGCAGTCAGTGCGCGCTCGGTCGCCCCGACCGAGTGCGCCAGCTCGTGCATCGCACGAAGCGGGGCCAACCGGCCGGCGACGTCGTCGCCAAGGTTGGTCGTGCGCGCGACGGCGGCCCAGCATCGCAGGCGCGCCGGCCATTCCGGCCGCTCCAGCCGATCGAGTTCGGCCAGCGCAACCCGCGCCTCCTCTTCGGCGTCGCTGCCCGGGTCGCTGAATACCGCCCCCGCATACGCGAGAGTACATAACGCCATGTAAAGTCCGCGCTGATCGTCGAGCTGGCGATAGCGGTGCACGGCGTCGCGCGCGGCCGCGATGGCACGCGGCCCGCCGCGACCGCCGAATACGAAGACGATCGCCGCAACCGCGCGTGCAGCGCGTGCGGAGGAGGCGTGCCGGATCAGCGGCTCTGCCACGTTCATCCACGCCTGGCCCTCGTATTGCCGATCGATCATCCGAAACAGGTGCCACGTGTTGCCGACGATCGACGCCGCCGAATCGGCATCCGAGTGCGCAACAGCCCAGTGCAACGCGGTACGCAGGTTGTCGATCTCTGGCCTCATGCGCGCGATGGCTACGCGGTCCGGCTCGGTCCAATGGTCGTCGAAGGCTTGTTGCGCGAACTTCGCCATGGCCTGCGCGTGACGTCGATATGCCGCTTCATGCTCACCTGTTTCGGTGAGTCGCTCCAACGCATACAGGCGCGTCGTTTCCAGCAGCGAATAACGCGGCTCTCCGGCGTCGGGAGGCGGCACCGTCTGCACCATCGACTTCTCGATCAGACCTTCGAGCGCTTCGACCGTCTCCCACTCGTCGACTGCCGGGGACGCAGGATGTTGGTCGGCGAACGCAACGACGTCCTGCGCAAGCTCCAGCGTGAAGCCGCCTGCGAATACGCCAAGTCGGCGCAGGACGACGCGTTCGCTTGCGGTGAGGAGGGAATGGCTCCAATCGAGCGCTGCGTGCAATGTCTTCTGCCGAGCGAGGGGCGTCCGATGGCCGGAGGACAGAAAGCGCAGCCGCTCGGTCAGCAGCGTGCGCACGCGGTCCAGCCCGAGTGTCGGGATTCGCGCGGCCGCCATCTCGATCGCGAGCGGGATGCCATCAAGTTTCGCGCAAAGATCGATGGCGGCCTCGGCGTTGGCGTCGGTGATCGCGAACCGACGGTCCGCAGCGCTGACCTGCTGTGCGAGGAGCGCGACCGCGCCGAATTCCAGGGCATCCTTGGCGCTGGTCGCCTGGGGCGGGACGGCGAGTGGACCGAGACGATAGACCTGCTCGTCGGCCAATTTCAGCGGCTGCTGCGACGTCGTGAGCCAGTGCGCCTCGGCGGCGATCGGGAGTGCATCACCGATGAAGTCGGCAACCGCGTCGAGCACGATCTCGCAGTTGTCCATGACGATGAGTGATCGTCGAGTGCTCAGGCTCTGGATCACATTCGAGCGCGCGTTGTCGGTGAGTTGCGACCCGATGCCCAGAGTTGCGCCGATGGCAGCGACGAGGCTGGGGGTGTCCGCCACCGAGGTGAGGTCGACCCACCAGATTCCGTCGTCGTAGCGACCCTGCTCGGAATGCGCGAAGGCTCTCGCAAGACGCGTCTTGCCAATGCCGCCGGCACCGACGATGGTCACGAGCCTGTGCTCGCCGACGAGGCCCCGCAGCGCATGCAAATCGTCGATGCGGCCATGGAGCGGTGGTAGTCCGGTGGGCAGGATGGCAAGCCCTGCCGCCGTCGCCGTCGACGAGACCGGCGCCTCGCGCGGAACCTGTGCCGGCATCGAGCCCTGCACAGTCGCCGCTGCATCGACTGCGGCGATGAAGCGGTAGCCGCGTCCCGGAACGGTCAGGATGACCCGCGGCCCCAGCAACTTGCGCAAGGCGCTGACCTGCACCTGCAAGTTGTTTTCCTCGACGACCAGGCCGGGCCAGACAGCGTCGAGCAACTCATCCTTGGCGACGAGTCGCTCGCGGTGCTCGATGAGACAGCGCAGGACGTCGAACGCACGCCCGCCCATGGGCAATGCCTGCCCATCCAAGCGCAGTTCGCGGCTGTCCGGGAGCCATTCGAAGCGGCCGAAACGCAGGGTGGCAGTCACGCTGAGAACGATCGATGCGGGCAATAGCGCGGGTTCGATTTCGACACGGCGCGGAGTCGAGTTTTCACAGGACGCTGCAGGTGCATCCACCGCTCAGCGGGTCGCCCATGCGCTGTACTGTGCCAGAAGCAAGGCCACATCAGATCGCTGCAGGGCCAGCTCGTCGATCCACTGGTCATACTTCGGGAACAGCGAGGCTTCTTCAGTCTGATTTGTCGCGTGCTGTCGAGAGAGGAGGCAACGTGATCTTTCATAGCCCGTACCCGCCGGTGGCGATTCCGGCGATGCCTTTCAGCGAATTCATATTCGCCAATGTCGCCCACTGGCGTGACCAGCCGGCCTTCGTCGACGGGCCGACGGGTCGCACGCTCACACACGGACAGATGTATCGCGCCGCGCGAAACGTCGGCGCCGCCCTCCAGCAGCGCCGCATGCGCAAGGGTGATGTGTTTGCGATCGTGTGTCCGAATGTCCCGGAGTACGGCATCGCCTTTCATGGAGCGGCGATCGCCGGCGGCGTGGTCACCACCGCCAATCCACTGGCAACTGTCGAGGAACTGGCCAGCCAGTTCAAGGACTCCCAAGCCAGGTTTGCGTTGACGACTGAAACGTTGGTGGCCAAGGTCCGCGAGGCAGCTGCGGGCACGCGCGTTGAGGAACTCTTCGTGCTCGGGGAGTCCGAGGACGCGACCCCGTTCGCCGGGCTGATGGATACGGATGCCGCGGCCCCGGTCGTTCAGATCGATCCGCGCGCCGATTTGCTGATGCTGCCGTACTCGAGCGGAACGACCGGTCGGCCCAAGGGCGTGATGTTGACCCACTACAACGCGGTGGCCATGCTGACGCAGATCGAGTCGCTGGCGCCCGATGTCACCGGCCGCATCTCGCTTGCGGCGCTGCCGTTCTTCCATTCGTATGGATTGCAAATTCTCCTGAACGGCACGTTGCGGCGGGGGACCACTTGCGTCACCATGCCGCGATTCGACTTCGCCCAGTTCCTGCAGCTCATACAAGATCGGCGCGTCACCTCGCTGGCTCTGGTGCCGCCCATCGTGCTGGCGTTGGCCAAGCACCCGCTGGTCGATGAGTTCGACCTGTCTTCCCTGAGCTTGGTGGGATCAGGCGCCGCACCCCTCGGCGCAGCGCTGCAGGCGGACGCGAGCAAGCGTCTCAAGGTGTCCGTACGTCAGGGCTACGGCATGACCGAAGTCGTTGTCGCCGTGACGGGATTGCCTCTTGAAGATGCCGTCATCAAACCCGGCTCGGTAGGACCTCTCTTGCCCAATGTGGAGGCGCGCATCGTCGACGTCGCATCCGGAACGGACCTCGGTCACGACGAGCGCGGCGAGCTCCTGGTGCGCGGGCCCAACGTGATGCGCGGATATCTCAACCGTCCTGCCGAGTCGCAGGCCATGATTCAGTCCGACGGGTGGATGCACACCGGCGATGTGGGGTACTTCGACAGCGACGGTCATCTGTACATCGTCGACAGGCTGAAGGAGCTCATCAAGTACAAGGGTTACCAGATCGCTCCCGCCCATCTCGAGGGAATCCTGCTCGAGCATCCGGCGATTTCCGACGCGGCGGTGATCGGCGTCGCGAACGATGAAGCCGGCGAGATACCGAAGGCATTTGTGGTCCTACGAGGATCTGCGACGGCAGAAGAGATCATCGCTTACGTCGCCACACGCGTCGCGCCGCACGCCAAGATCCGCGCAGTCGAATTCGTCGACGCCATCCCGAAGTCGCCTTCCGGCAAGATCTTGAGGCGAGAGCTGCGGGAACGCTCGAACAGCTGACGACGGATGTCGATGGTCTCGTCATCTCCCCTGTGGAGGCTACTGAAGGGGTCCTTATTTGGAGAGACCGAGAAAGTTGTCTAATTTCTGCTCTGCTCGGGCCGCTCCACAACTCGATCTGAAGAGCCGGACGCATTTGAGTGCCGTCAGCAGGCCGAGCCGCCGCTTGACGTCGATCCGCTGAAGCAACAGCCTCAAGGGTCCAGATTTGCGTTGCGACAATGATGATCAGTCGTCGCCCTCTGCAATCGGCCGCGTCCTCCGCCTCCCACGACGTGACGTGTCGTGACCTTCGCGCCCGCCGGACCGTCGTGGTTGCGGACATGGTGGACTCGGTTCGCCTGATTGCAGCGGACGAGGACGACACCGTACAGCGGTGGCAGCAGTTCGTCGCGGAGCTAAGTGCGCATCTGCTGCCGCCCCTCAATGGCCGGCTGGTCAAGAGCTTGGGCGACGGGGTCCTGTGCGCCTTTCTGTCAGCGGCGCCGGCGATCGACTGTGCACTGCGGATGCAACGTACCGCGCACCGGCTTAGCGAGGGCTACGCCCCTGACCGCCGGATTCAATTGCGGATCGGCGCCCACGCCGCCGACGTGATCGTCGACGAACTGGACATTTATGGCAATGGCGTCAACCTCGCTGCGCGGTTGATGAATCTCGCCGGGCCCGGCGAGATCGTCGTCTCCGCCGAGGTGCGCGACGAACTGACTCCCGGGTTCGACGCCGACGTGGAGGACCTTGGCGACTGTTACCTGAAGCATTTCGCCGGGCCGGTCCGCGCATATCGTATCGGCCATGCGGAGCCCGACACGGCGGGCGAGTTGTCGCAGGCGTGGATGCGGCCGATGCGTCCCACCGTGGCGGTGGTCCCATGGGCACCGCGTGTCGACGAATTGGCCCAGCAGGGCATCGGGGATTTGCTTGCTGACGAGGTGATCGGGTCGCTGTCGCACAGTGCGGAGTTGTACGTGGTGTCGCGACTGTCGACGGCCGTGTTTCGGCAGCGGCGTGACGCGCTGGGCGACATCCGTCGACTGCTTGGCGCCGGGTATGTCGTGACGGGCAACTACCATGCGACGGGGCGGCAGCTGCGCGTCAGCGTCGAAGTGACTGAAACAGCCACCGCACGAGTCGTCTACGCCGACAGTCTGCAAGGCGGCACAGCGGGTCTCCTGAGCGGCCAGAGCTCACTCGTAGCACGTATCGTTCACGAGGTGAGCGGCTCCATTCTGAGACGCCAGCTGGAGCTCGCGCGCAGCGTACCGCTTGCTTCGTTGGAGGGCTATACGCTGCTGTTGGCCGCGGTTTCCCTCGTCCATAGCTCGGCCCCAGCTGACTTCGAACGCGCGCGGGTCATCCTTGAGTGCCTGATAGAGCGTTACCCCCGGCACCCCATCCCGCACGCTTGGCTTGCCAAGTGGCACGTATTGCGAGTGACTCAGAGCTGGTCGCACGACATCAAACGCGAGGCGTCGTTGGCGCAGGTTCAGACGAAGATGGCGCTCGACAACGATGGATATTGCTCGCTCGCCCTTGCCGTCGACGGGTTCGTCCATTGCCTTCTCCGGAAGGACTTCGGCGCCGCGGCGCATAGCTACGAGCGGGCCCTCGAAGTCAATCCGAATGAACCGTTGGCGTGGCTGTTCAAGGGCGCGATGCACGCGTTCAAGGGCGAAGGAGATCAGGCGATGCAGGCGGCCGATATGGCGCTAGCGCTATCGCCGCTTGACCCCGTGCGCTATTTCTTCGAATCGCTAGCGGCGGCGGCGGCTGCCTCGGCAGGTCACTACGAACACACACTGGCACTGGCACAGCGTTCGCTGCGTGTGAACCGCAACTTCGCCTCGACGTGGCGCGCGGTCGTGATCGCGCAAGTCCAACTCGGACATCTGGACGCGGCGAGGGAGACATCGAAAGCTCTATTGGCGCTGGAGCCGATGTTGACGGTGTCAAGGTACCTGCGGCACCATCCGAGCGGCGAATACCCCATCGGCAAGCTATGGGCCGAGTCGTTACGCGCAGCGGGTGTTCCTGATTGACGGGTCGAAGCTCGCGCTGCCTCCCGAATAGGGCTAGTTCGGCAGGCGTTCCAGAGGCTCAGCTCTTGGCTGATTCCTCACAACTTCACTTTCGAGCCGACGCTCTTGGACTGGTCGACCTCCTGCTGGCGACGCTGCTGCTCCATCGCCTCCAGCTGCGCCTGCAGCGACGTGCCGGCGCGGTACAGCTCGCGTTGATTCACCATGCCGACGTTCAGTTCGCTGGCCAGCTGCGGGTTCTCGGGGTTCAACACGATCAGCGCGGTGATCGTCAGCCCGCAGGCATCGGACCACGAGTGCGATTCGTTGCCGCGCGGGCTGATGGTGCGGCACTGCGGGCCGCGGCGGCCTTGTTCGATCGCCGCGCCGGAAGCGTCCTGCAACCAATCCAGGCGCAGCCAATTGTTCGCGTGCTGTTGCTGGATCTGAGGTGCGCCGTACTTCTTCACGAGCGCTGGCACCAGAGTCTCGGCAATCGGCATCTCGCGCGGGCGGAAGTGCTGCTCACGCTAGATGGCGAGCACCTTTTCCGCGCCCGGCACGCCAGGCGAGACCACCGTGATCTTCTCCGCCAGGAAAACCCATGCACGGCCACTGGCATCGCAGCGCGAGGTGTCGTCGAGCGGGTTGTACTGGCAAGGTCGAGTCTCCCCCACGTGTGCGACGAAGACCTGCGGCGCCAGCTTGACGCCGAAGCTCCGCAAGCCCTGGATCCAGTTGCCCTCGAAGGCGACGAACGTGTCCTTGTTGAGGCAACGGGCGTGATCGAGTGCGTCCGCACGCGCCATGCCCAATTTCAGTCCGACGACATCCGGGCCGCCCAACGACGCATCGGACCTGGCCGGACAGTGCGGTGCGGGCAAGCCGTCGCTCGGTGTCGTACTCGGCTTGTGCACCGCAGCCGATTTGGCCGGAAGCGCAGGCTTGGCCGGCTCGGACTTGCCGCAGCCGATCAGTGCGGCGCATGTGGTCGCAAGAAGCAGGACGCGAAGAGCCATTGCAGTCTCCTGGCGAAGGAAGCGATGAAGACGCGTCGGCGGCCGAGCGGCCACGCTCACCCTGGATTGCCGAACTGCACGTTGCCGGGCTGCTTGATTCGATCGCGATGGCCTGAGTTGACCTGCGTGATCCAGTCCTTGACGCAGAGCATCAGGAACTCGTAGTTCTTGTCCTTCGCGAACACGGTGACGCGTGATTTCGAGAACAGGGCGGCCTCGACCTTGCCGTCGTACTCGGCCACGCAGATCACCGCCTCTTCCTCGCCGCCCTTGTGCGGCGCGATGCCGGCGACCATCAACGCGCCACCGACCCGGTCCACGTCGCCGCTGACGGCGAGGTTGCGCATCAGCGCGGGCAACTGCTTGCCCGCCACAGCGGTCAAGTTGGCCTTGACGGTGGGCTCCTTCAACAGCGCGGTGTAGTCCGGCGATCCGACGTACCTTCGCAGTGCCGGTGCCTTGTCTTGCGACTGTGCTGTTCCGGCCACCAGCGCAAGGATGACCAGAAACTTTCGGCTCATTGCGCGCCAGGTGAAGTCGGTCGATCCCGAGGCCATGGCGTTCACCTGCGCTGCGGTGTGAAACCGCCTGGTGGCAACATCGTGGTGGATGGCGCGCCGGTGCGGGTCAGCACCGCACGCTGGAGCTGGACGTTGATGGGATCGTCGCTTCGCGCGAAGTCAATGTCGCCGTTGGGATGCACGTGCGCGACCCAGCGAAACCAACCCTTCTTGTGGTACAGCGAGTACCACTGGCCGACGATCGTGTCGCCGTTGAGCTTGCCGCGCGCCTCGTAGTGAGGCCCGGCGCCCATCGGCGTCCACGTGGCGCGCACCAGCACGTCGGTGCCGTTCTGGGCGACGGTCGCCACGCCACGGCCTAGGTAGCTGTACTCGCCGCGCAGATCGCGCACAGCCACCGTCGCGATGGGTGGAATGGATGGTGACGGCAACGTCGTCTGCGCTGGCCGTTGCGCCACCTCCTGATCGGCGACCACGACGGTCAGCATGCCGGGGCTGAGCGCGAACAGCCCCGGGCCCTGACGGTTGTTGGCCTTGCGGATGTTCAAGCCGACGTGTCGAACGCCGGCGGGCACGGCCAGTTGGCGCACGATCGACGTGACGTCGATCGGTTGCGTGAAGGCCGGGTTGGTCGCGCAGTCGGCGCGCAACTGGGCCACCCGTGCGCCAGCCGTCGAATCAGCGACATCGGCGCGCCCGTCGCCTGCATACGCGTAGACATCGATCACCACGGGCTCGACACCCACGCACTGCGACGGCTTGCCGCTGAACTGGAACGTGGCCGAGCGGATCCGCGCAGGCATCGCCTCGGGCAGTTGGTATTCCATCGACGTCACGTAATTCGCCCCGACCCCGGGCTTGGCACCCGAGGCGCGCTGCCAGAAGCCGACGCCGAGCGTCGGGCGTGGCAGGACCTGGGTCCCCGGCGTCACGTACTCCCACGAGGTCGCCACCACCGGCTTCAGTGCGATCGGGCGGTCGACGGCCCCAGCGGCACCGCCCGAGACCAGCACTGCGCACGGTGCCATCACGATCCAAGCAGTCCATGTCTTCATTGCGGTCCCCCGACTGCCGCGGCCGGAAGCGGCCGATGGCACGGACCTTAGAGGCGCTCGCGTTACTGCGCTGTTACCGCCCGCGCAGCGCCGGGGCCAGCGACCCGCCCGGACGCGTCAACGCGACGCGCGGTCCGCGGCGGCGAGCAGTTCGCGATTGACCGGGTTGCGGTGCAGGAAGCTGTCGCGAAACTCTTCCGGCACATTGGGCAGGGCGATGCGGCGGACCCATTGCGCGCCGCGCGCGAGCGCCAGCAACCGGTGATCGCTGTCGCCGTTGGCCTCGAACACCTGAGCCGCGATCCACCAAGCCTCGGCGTAGTACATGTCGCCGGGCTGCACCTGCGCCATCTCGTCGACCAGTTCATGCATCGCCTGCGCAGCGTCGTGGGTGCGGCCGGTGCGCGACAGCGCGTGCGCGCGGCGCAGGCGGGCCTTCATCGCGATCCCGACGAGCTCGACCTGCTGCGCAATGCGCAACGCCTCGTCGAAGCGCTGCAGCGCTTCCTCTGGCTGCTCACCTTGTGCCACGTCGAGCAGCAACTGCATGCGGACGTGCGGATCGTCGCCCGGCTGCAGCGATGCCAGTGCATTGTTCAGCTGTGGGCCCGCCGTGCCTCCGAGCATGCGTTCGATGCGCGCCGCCACGGCGGCGCCGCGCGCCTGGACCCCGCGAACCGGCGTCGGCTCGTAGGCCAGTGCCTGGCGCGCGCGCGCGAACTGCCCCAGATCGATCAGCACCTGCGCCTTGTGGTTGCTGGCCAGCGCAATCCACATCGCCTGCTTGTCGCGCGTGAAGCAGTCGATCGCCGCGTCGAGGTGTTCGAGCGCCTCGCGATACCGGCCGGCCCCGCCGCAGTAGAGGCCGACATAGGTGCGCACCACGCCGCCCTCGGGGCCGTCGACCGCGCCGAGCTCTGTCTGGATCGCGAGCGCGCGCTGTGCCAGCGCGAGCGCCTCGTCGCAGCGGCCGAGATTGCCTTTTACCGTCGCGAGGTTGGACGTCAGCGTCGCCAGTTCGGCCAGATCGCCCAGTGCCTGCGCGTTGTCGATCGCCTGCTGCAGCGCGAATGCGGTGTCGCGCAGCCGGCGAACCGCGTTGAGCGCGTAGGCGTAGTCGGCCCAGAAACGTCCACGCAAGTGCGCGTCGCCCTCGCTCTCGACCAGCGTGCGATGAGGCTCGATGATCGCCAGCGCCTCGGCCGGGCGCCCCGCCTGCGACAGGCCCACCGCATGCAGGCACGCGGCCTCGACATCGAGCCAGCGCGACTGCAGCCGCTGCGCGAGCATGCGTGCCTGCTGCGCGGCCTCGATGCCCGCGACATGGTCGGCCGCCATCAGCGCGGCATTGGCCTTGGCGAGCCAGGCAGCGACCCGTTCGTCGTCGCTGCACGCCGCATCGAGCAGCGCGTCGACCATGGCGCGCGCCGGCGCAACGCCCTGCGCGACGATGCGCGCCGGCACGCTGTCGCAGCGAGCGCGAAAGGCGCGCTCGCGCGCACGGGCGCGATCGAAGCAATCGGCGGCGCGGTCCCAGCATTCGACTTCGTGCGTATGCTGCGATGCGCTCTGCGCCTGACGCGCCGCCGCTGCGTAGGCCTCGCCAGCAGGCAGCCACGACCCGGCGCCTGCCCAGTGCGGCGCCACGCTCGCACTGGGCGCGCCGTTGGCCTGCAGATGGCCCGCGATGCGTTCGTGCAGCAGTCGAGCGATCGGCTCGGGCACCGAGGCGCGCGCCACCTCGAGCACCAGGTCATGCGCGAACGCGCCGTCGCGGATCACTTGCGCCGACTCGAGCTCGTGCCACGGCTCGGCGATGTCCAGTGGATGCGCATCGAGCACGGCCGCGGCCAATTCGGCGCTGAAGCTCCCGCCAGCGAGCGCGGCCACGCGCGCCAGCTTCAGCGCCGGTGCCGACAGCTGCAGCAACCGGCGCTCGATCAGCGCGCTGACCGACGACGGCTGCGGCAGGCGACCGTGGCCGTCGGGCGCGTCCCCGGACAACACGAGATCGCGCAACGTCTCCAGTGCAAACAGGGGGTTGCCGCCGCTATGGCGCAGCAGCGCCGGCGCCAGGCGCGCGGGCTCGAGCTCGGGCAGGCCGAGCGATTCGACCAGTTCGGCCAGCTGCTCGACGTCGAGCGCCGGCAGCGCCACCACCTCGAGCCGTTGTCCCTCGGCCAACAGATCGCCCAATTGGCGCAACGCGCCACGCGCGTCGGCCGGTCGCTGCGCCAGGCCCCAACGTATTTCAGCGACCCCGTCGGCCTCGAGCAGCGACTGCAGCAGGTCGACGCTCGCGTCATCCGCGAAGTGCAGGTCGTCGATCAGCAACGATCGCAATCCGAGCGCCGACGCATCGCGCAGGCTGGTCTCGACAGTTCGCTGCACCAGCAGGCGCTGCGCAGCGCCCGATACCGTCACCGCGGTACCGAGTTCGGGCAGCAGCAGCGCCAGCTCCTGCGTGCGCGCCGACGACAGCGCGATCGGGTGCCGGGCCAAGGTCGCGCGCAACAGCCGCGCCAGCACCGCGTAGGTGACGCCGGCGTCCCCTGGACGGGCCTGGATCGCGACGGCGCCGTCGGCGCTGGCCGCGAAGTCGCTCAACAGGCGACTCTTGCCGATGCCGGCCTCGCCGAGCAGCAGGAACGCCCGGTTCGCCGCCCACGCCCGCTCCATCGCCTGCAGTTCGCGCGTTCGACCGATCAACCGCGGCGGTCGCAGCAGACTGGCCGGCGCGACCGCACGGTGCGTGGGCAGCGACGTGCCGCCGCGCTCGATGGTGGTCAGCAGCTCGATCGTCTCCGCCGACGGTCGGGTGCCCAACTCGTCTTTCAGCCGCTGCTCGAACCGTTCGAACGTCGTGATCCCGGCTGCGCGATCGCCCCGCAGGTAATGCAACCGCATCAGGCGGCGCTGCGCGTGTTCGGCCAGCGGATCGATGTCCACCAACCGTTGTGCGAACACCAGGCCACGGGCCACCTCACCGTTCTTCTCGCAGCGTGATGCCGCGGCGGCCAGCGCCTCGCTGCGCCGCTCGTGCCAGCGCCGGCGCTCGGCGCGCACCCACTCCGCCAGCTCGGGCAGATCGTCGAACTCGTGCTCGCCGAGCAACTCAGGCGTCGCCAATCGCTCGTCGCTCTGCAGGCTTTCCAGCACCGCCGCGAGGTCCGCGCGCAGATCGTCGGCCAAGCGCAGCAGCGTGCCGGTCTCGACCAACTGCGCCGCCGTGCGCCGGCGCAGCCGGAACAGGCGCTGGCGCAGGTTGGTGTCCGCCTGACGCGTGCTGGCACTCGGCCACAACATCGCGCCCAGGTGATCGGCCTTCACCGGGCCCGACAGGGCGATGACCGCCAGCAGCGCGGCGTCCTTCGATTGCAGCACCATCGCCGCGCCGCCGCCGCCAGGCTCCAGCGCGGGTTCGCCGAGCAGCCGCAAATGCCAGCACGCGGCGTGACGCGCGCCAGGAGCATCTGCGGTGCGGGTTTGGCGTGGCATCGCGTGCAGTATCGGACAAGGGCAGCGTGGAACGGCACGCGGCGCAGCCCGTGCCTGGCCAGGGTAGCGGGGCGGCGTTACCGCTGGGTTACCGTGAGCGCCGTCCGGCAACCGGGGGTGATCATCGTCATCGGGATGTCGCGGCTACCCTGCGACTCACCGGTCCGTCTGCGTTCTTACGCCCGAGATTTGCCCAAGGTGCGTTGAGGGAACTCTTGTGCTGGCTACGCCGGGAGCGAGGCTCCCCCGCGCGACGTAGGCCCGAGCATGGCTCAGCGCCGCATTGCAACCCGGTTGGCGCTGCCTTCCAGCTCGGAGGGAAGAACGGCCCGCGTACGCGACGCCTTCGAAGGTCTAGCCCTGCAAACAAAAGCGGGCTTCGACCCTCGCTCGCGCTTCATTCGATGACGAGGCTCACCCGCGGGCTGTCTTTCTCTTTGGGCGCATAGACGCTCTTCACCCGGGCTCGAAGCTCGCCGCCGGAGTCAAGTCGGGCCGCGATCGAAGCGGCGGCCTGCTGATCGAGATCGCCGATCTGCGCGTACGAGGGTCGGAGCAGTCCAAAGAGTCGGGGAACCCCCAAGTAAACCGCCACGGAGGGGGACGCCTGGCCCGTCGCAGAGCCCTTGCGAAGCACGACCTCGTCGCCGATCTCGCAACGCCGGCGGATAACGCGAGAACGGCTCGACCCGTCGGCATTTCGCAGTCCCGTGCCGACAACGATCGCAGTGAGGGTCATGCAAGCCCGCGCAGGATGGGTCCTGCGGCCGCCGATCGCTCTTCGTCTAGAGCAAGACTCTCTTCGGCACTCCAGGGGTCGGTCGAGACGGGTGCGACGGTAGGAGCCGACAGTTCCTTGCCGACGACCGTGCGGGCATAGAAGTAGGCGGTGCGACCTCGATCGGAGAGTTCGTCGATGTCGACGTGGCCCCTTTCATCGCAGGGGAACGAGCGGTTGCGCCGTGCGTCAGAAATGCCGGCGAAGCGCAGTTCGTAGCGGACTTTCTGAAGCGTGCAGGACTCCGACACTCATGCTCTCCAATGCATGGAACCTTCGGTTGGTGCTTGCTGGCACCGGCTCGCAAACGGATCGGCGCCGCTGGACGCCAATCCGTTGCCGCTCAATCAGGCCTTCTTCGACTTGGTCGCGCGGACGGCGGTCGTGGACACCGCGTTGAAGTTCGCTTCGGCAACTTCAGCGGCTTGCTTGGCGGCCTTCTGCGCCGTCTCGACGGCGTTGTTGGCCGCGGCGATCGCCGACTTGATCAGGGCCACGGCGTTCTCGCTACCGGCCGGCGCGTTCTTGACCGCCGTGTCGACGATCGCCATGAACTTGGCTTGTGCTTCGGCGGCTTGCGCCTCGGCGACGCGCGAGACTTCGGCGCCGGTGGAGGCGGCGATCTCGTAGACGGAACGGCTGTAGGCGGCGGCCTTCTCGGCGGCCGGCTGAAGCAGGCTCGACTGAAGGGCCAGCAACTCTTGCGCGTCCTTGACCGACAGGGCGGCCTTGGAGTTCGCAGCGGCTTCGGTCAACACCGATTTGGCGACTTGCAGGTTCAGCTCGATCAGCATCTCGACGCCTTCGAGCGCCTTGCCGGTCAGGCCAAGGAGGGTGTCGATATTGGACTTCTGGGTGTTCACGAGTTGTTCAACGGTGACCATGGTGGAACTCCTGGAGGGTAGTGGGTGGCTCTTTGCGATGCTTCATGCTGCATTGCAGCATGGGAAAAGTATAGAGGGAACACGACTATTTTCAAGGGCTTTTTGTTGCGGTGCAACACTTTAGGGCGGGCGCACTAGTTCCAAAAGATGGAGCGGCGGCCGGAGGGGCGTCACCGCGCTCGCGCACCCTTGCGCGCCGCCGTCGAGGGGGTCGAGGGTGACTCGCGGCCGCGCCTACTCGCGCGACGTCGCCAGCACCTGGAGGATCGTCTCGAGCTGCGGGCTCATCGGCAGGTCGAGGCTCACGCCCGACGGCAGCCTCTGCAGGAACCAGCGCGTGTAGCGGCGCTCGATCTCGCGGTCCTCGGCGAGCAGGCGGAATGTGTCCTTGACCAACGCCGCGAGCGGCGCGTCGCCCTTTCGAAACATCAGGCCATAGGGATCGTACGAGAGGAAGTCGCCGACGACGAGGTACTCGCCCCACACCTTGTTCTGTGCCAGGAGGCCGTAGAGGAGAACGTCGTCGGTCGCGAACGCATCGACCGCGCCCCCCGTCAGCAGCGCGAATGAAGCGGCGTGGTCGCTCGCCACCGTGAGCGCCATGTCGACCTTGAACTTCGTCGCCAGCTCGCGCATCGTTTTCTCGTTGGTGGTTCCGGCCGTTACCGCCACCTTCTTGCCGGCGAGGTCGCGAAACGATCGGATGAGCGAGCCCTTCCTCACCAGCAGCTTGGTGCCCGAGACGAAGATCGTCGGCGAGAAGGCCACCAGCTTCTGGCGCTCGAGGTTGCTCGTGGTCGACCCGCACTCGAGGTCGACCTGGCCCGAGGTCACGGCGGCGATGCGCGACTCAGGCGTCACCGGCTGCCATTTGATCGCGATCGTGCGGCCGACCTCTTCACTGATCGCGTCGACGAGCAGCTTGCACAGGTCGATCGAGTAGCCGATCGGCTCGCCGCGCGCCGACAGGTACGAGAACGGGATCGACGACTCGCGATGACCGATCGTGATCGTGCCGCTGGCGCGCACCTTGGCGAGCGTGCCGGTGAGCTCGGCCGGGTCGCCCTGCGCCGCGACCTGCGTTGTTGCGGCGAGGAACAGCGCCGCGACGGCAGCGCACCCGCGCCGGACGAGGTCGCCGCGCATCGCGCCGTCCTCAGGCGTGCGCCGGCAGCGGCAGCAGCGCGGGCGCGTCGAGAGTGCGCGCGTTGGCCTCGGCCTCGGCCTCGGGCATCAGCTCGCCTTCCCACTTGGCGACGACGGCGGTGGCGATCGAGTTGCCGACGGCGTTGGTCGCCGAGCGGCCCATGTCGAGGAAGGTGTCGACGCCGAGGATGAGGAGCAGGCCCGCTTCCGGGATCGAGAACTGGTTCAGCGTCGCCGCGATCACGACCAGCGAGGCGCGCGGCACGCCGGCCATGCCCTTGGAGGTGAGCATCAGGATCAGCAGCATCGTGACCTGGGTGCCGATCGGCAGGTGGATGTTGTACGCCTGGGCGATGAAGAGAACCGCGAAGGTGCAGTACATCATCGAGCCGTCGAGGTTGAACGAGTAACCCATCGGCATCACGAAGCTCGAGATCTTGCGCTTGACGCCGAAGCGGTCGAGCGCGTCGAGGATCTTCGGGTACGCGGCCTCCGAGCTCGCGGTCGCGAACGAGAGCAGGAACGCCTCCTTGATCAGCACCAGCAGCTTGAACACGCGCGGGCCGAGGAAGGCGAAGCCGGCGGCGACGAGCAGGCCCCAGAGCAGGATCAGGCCGATGTAGAAGTCGCCCATGAAGACGGCGAACTTGAGCAGGATCTCGAGGCCGTTGACGGCGACCGTCGCCGCCATCGCCGCCAGCACCGCGAGCGGCGCCAGCTTCATCACGTAGCCGGTGATCTTGAGCATCGCGTGCGACAGCTCGTCGATCGCCGCGACCAGCGTCTTCGCCTTCTCGCCGAGCGAAGCCAGGGCGACGCCGAAGAACATCGAGAAGACGACGATCTGCAGGATCTCGTTGTTGGCCATCGCTTCGGCGAACGACTTCGGCACCATGTGGCCGACGAAATCCTTGACCGTGAACTTGGCGGTGGCGAGGTTGGCCGAGGCGCCGATGTCGGGCAGCGGCAGGCCGAGGTTCTTGCCCGGCTCGAGCAGGTTGGCCATGACCAGGCCGAGGATCAGCGAGATCAGCGAGGCGGTGATGAACCATCCGAGCGCCTTGCCGAAGACGCGGCCGACCGAGCGCGCGTCGCCCATGTGGGCGATGCCGACGACGAGGGTCGAGAACACGAGGGGCCCGATCAGCATCTTGATCAGGCGCAGGAAGATATCGGACATGATCGAGACGTAGCCGGCGATCTGCGCTGCCGTCTTCTTGTCGGGAAAGCTGGTGAAGATCATGTAGCCGATGACGATCCCGAGCACCATCCCGATCAGGATCGTCGCCGCCGGTGGCAGTTTCCTTTTCATGCGCAGTCCCTCACTTCGGCCTCGACTATTGAACGCAGGAGCCGCGCCGGGCCCAGAGAGCGCAAACCCTGACTCCTGGCCCGCCGCACTCCGGCCGGGACAGACGACCCAGGCGAGTGCACGCGCCGGAACGGCTGCGGCAAGGGCTGGCGGCCCTGCTTTGAAGCCCAGGTAGCTTCCCTTCGCCCGTCAGCTCACAAGAGGAGCCCCTCGCCTCGCGTCTTGTCAGCGCACGGTGAAAGAGGACACTTCGCCAGGAATCGCCCATGTCCGGCCTCAGGCGAGAGACGAAGCGACGAGCCTGCGCGAGCGGAACCCTCCATCAACGCCTAGGAGCACGACCATGTCAGCAACCCGTACCGAACACGACCTACTCGGCGATCGCGAGATTCCTGCCGACGCGTACTACGGCGTGCACACGCTTCGTGCGAAAGAGAACTTCCAGATCACAGGCCAGACGATTGCCTCGTTCCCGGAACTGGTGATCGCGCTGGCGTCGGTCAAGCAAGCCGCTGCGGAGGCCAACACGGAGCTTGGCCTGCTCGAAGCGTCGAAGCGCGATGCGATCGTGGCCGCCTGCAAGGAGATTCGCGCCGGAGCGTTGCACGATCAATTCGTCGTCGACGTCATTCAAGGCGGAGCGGGTACGTCGACCAACATGAACGCGAACGAGGTGATCTGCAATCGCGCGCTGGAGATCATGGGGCACGCCCGCGGCGAGTATCGCTACCTGCATCCCAACGAAGACGTCAACATGGCGCAGAGCACCAACGACGTCTATCCGACCGCGCTTCGCATTGCATCCTGCTTCGCCATCGTGCGGCTGCTCAAGGAGATGGATCACCTGCGCAGCGCCTTTGCGGCGAAAGCCAAGGAGTTCGCGGGCCTGATGAAGATCGGTCGCACCCAGCTTCAGGATGCCGTCCCGATGACGCTCGGCCAGGAGTTCTCGACCTATGAAGTGATGGTCGAGGAAGACATCCTCAGGCTGACCGAAGCTTCGGCACTGATTCGTGAGATCAACCTTGGCGCGACCGCCATCGGCACGGGCATCACTGCGCATCCGGAATACGCCGGCACCGCATTGAAGTACCTCGTCGCCATCACGGGGCTGCCGCTGTCGACCGCGCCGAACCTGATCGAGGCGACCCAGGACTGCGGCGCATTCGTTCAGCTGTCCGGTGTGCTCAAGCGCATCGCGGTCAAGCTCTCGAAGACCTGCAACGACCTTCGATTGCTATCGAGCGGGCCGCGCTCGGGCTTCGGAGAAATCAATCTGCCTCCGATGCAGGCGGGTTCGTCGATCATGCCCGGCAAGGTCAACCCGGTGATTCCGGAAGTCATGAATCAGGTCTGCTTCGAGGTCTTTGGCAATGACCTGACGGTGACCTTCGCCGCCGAAGCCGGGCAGCTGCAGCTCAATGCGTTCGAGCCGGTCATCGCGAGCGCGCTCTTCCGCAGCTTCAGGCACCTCACCCACGCCTGCACGACTCTGGCGGACCGGTGCGTCAGCGGCATCACTGCCAACCCGGATCGCCTGCGCGAGAGCATCGAGAGGTCGATCTCGCTGGTCACGGCGCTGAACCCCTTCATCGGCTACGCCGCGGCCACGTCGGTGGCCGCCGAAGCCTATGCCGAGGGAACCAACGTCCGCGGGATCGTCCTGGCGCGCGGTCTGATGACCGCCGCGGAGCTCGATGACGCGCTCCGTCACGAGGTGCTGACGCAGCCACGAGCGTACGAGCGGGCACAGCGCACGCAATGAATCCTGGTCGGAGCTGCATTTAGTGGGCTGAGGAGCCGCCACCCATGAACGGCTGTCTTGACAGCCGTAGCGGTGCTGTTGCCTGGAGCCTGTGAAGGGAATCGACGGGCAGTTGACTGGCGCGTCTAGCCTGCGAATCCCAATTTCGACTCCAGAGCGGGCCAGTATCCTCGCAGCACGATGTCGAGTCACGTTCTCCAATGACCCCTGACGGCTCGCACGCAGCCGAGGGTTCCGACTTCTTCGCCGGCCTGCCGTTGCTTGCGAACAGTCGCGATGCGTTCGACCTCGGTCAGTACCGAAAGGCGCCCGACGACTGGCAGATGGCGGTCACCGACATCGTCGATTCCACCGGCGCCATCGCCAAGGGGCGACACAAGACCGTCAACTTCGTGGCGGCGATGGGCATCGCCGCGCTGCGCAACCTCTGCGCGCCGACACGCATTCCATTCCTGTTCGGCGGCGATGGCGCCGTGGTCATGGTGCCGCCGGAATACGCAACGAAGGCTCGCATCGAGCTCGCGCGCGTGCGGGGCATGGCGGAGCGCGACTTCGGGCTGGCGATGCGGGTGGGCCTGGTTGCGGTCAGGGAGTTGAGGCGCCTGGGCAGCGACGTCCTGGTCGGCCGATACGAGCCGACACCGGGCAACAGCTTCGGTGTGTTTCTCGGCGGCGGCGTCGGCCTGCTGGAAGACGCCATCCGTGGCCGCGGCAGCAACGAACTGGCGGCGCTCGCCGACGTGCCCATCGCCCTGGACGATGGCGCTGCCGTCGATCTCGAGGGGCTTTCGTGCCGCTGGGACACGCTGCACTCGGCTCGGGGGGCGATGCTCACCCTGATTCTCCAGGGAAGCGCCGCTGACCTGGGCAACGTCCATGCTCGCGTGGCGGCACTGGCCGGGCCCGATGCGCAGACGCGTCCGGTCCGCCAGGAGACGCTGAAGCTGCGCTGGCCCCCGGCAGACTTCATGCTCGAGGTCCGCGCCCGGCGTCGCGGCGGATCGCTCATTCTGTGGGCGTGTCGCGTGCTGATCCAGACACTGGTGGCGCAGCTCCTCTTTGCACGCGGCAGGCCCACCGGCAACTTCGACCCGCAACGCTACCGGGCCGAGATGGTCACGAACACGGATTTCTGCAAGTACGACGAAACGGTGTGCCTCGTCATCGACTGCTCGCATGGCGCCATCGAAGCCATCAAGACCTATCTCGAAGAGGCTGCCGCTTCTCGCTCGATCCGCTACGGCACCCATGTGTCGCCCACCGCGTTGATGACTTGCCTCGTAACGTCGGCGGCGAACAGTCTTCATGTTCACTTTGTCGATGGCGGCTCAGGTGGATACACCAGCGCCTCCTCGAGCCTGAAGAGTGCCGCAAAGGCGCCAAGCAGCGCAAAACCGATTTCGCGAACCTAGCAGGCCCGAGGCTCCCCCCTAGGCAGGATTCATTTCAAGCGGTCGACTCCCTACAGTGCCTGCACACACCGGGAGCCTTCCATGCCGCTCATGCAGCCCACCTTCGTTGATTCAGGCGCTTCCAGTTCCGCTGCTGCGCTACCCGCGAGAAAGCCCGGCCGATGGGCCCGCGTCCCCGTGGCGGCACTCGCGTTGAGCGTCGCAAGCACTTCCGCTGCGCTGCTCATCCGGGTGGGTGAACTCGAGTCGGCGGCAGGTCAGGCGATGGTCGACGCACTTCGGCAAAGCCCCGGTTTGAGCACCTAGCAACGCCTGTCGCTGCGCGCCGACAAGGGGTTTGGGGTCCGGCCCGCGGCGCAGGCTGCCGGCGCGGCGGAGCTGGCCGAGGATGCGCGCCACGGCTGCTTCGTGAACGACGATCTCCGCCAGCTACGAGGTGCCGGTGCGCGCGGACATCCGGCAGCAGGAGCGCGGTTACTCGAGCCTTTCGGCTCCCCGCGGGGCCAAGGAGAGTCAGGCCTCGTACTTGAACGAAAGCGAAACCTTCGCGCGGTATGCGACCACCTTGCCGCCCTCGATCTTCAAGTCAAGCTTGCTGACTTCGGCAACACGCAGATCACGCAGCGACGCCGCGGCAGTCTCGACGGCCGTTCTTGCCGCATCCTCCCAGGAAGTCGCGCTGGTGCCAATGATCTCCGTGACGCGATAGACCCCTGATTCACTTCCCTTCTTGGTAGCCATGTCTCACTCCTTTTGAATCGAGCGCAAGGTCGGTTGACACCTTGCCGAAACATCATAGGCGCGTTGTTCCTCAATGCAATCAGCGCTCCAGGGTCCATCAGCAGGCGGGTGTTCGCGGAAAAGGTCACCTGGGTGCCGCTGCCAAGCCCTTGGCTCTCGACTCAAAGGCCTACGAGCTTTCGCACATTGACTTGATGGACTCGAGCCCACGCGAGTAGTCGGCCAGTATGGCGCTTGTCATTTCTCGCGGCGGCTCGGGGCTGGACAGCCACTTCGCATGGAAGCGCAGGAACGTTCTTCGCTCTCCGAGGCGCTTGATCACGAACGACACCCGAGCCGGAAGATCCTTTTCCACGATTCTTCCTTCCTCGACGTACAGGATCTCATCGTCGCCGATCTCGCTCTTGACGGTCTCCCACTCGACCGTCAGGCCGTGAAAGATGCAGACGTGCCGCAAGCCGATCCGCTCCGTGATCGCGGGCCGATCGAGTCGCTCCACCGCTGTCAGCCATTCGGGGCGCCGGTCGAGGTCGATCACGAGCTGATGCACTGCTCGCATCGGTGCATCAATCTCCACTGCGATGGAATGATCTCCGAGCTCGACCACAGGGCTGGTTCGGGGCGGAGGATCCGCGATGGCCCGTCTGACCTTGGCGAGCGGAGCGTACTGATATTGAATCGTTCCGATCGCAGGATAGTCGTCACTCGATCGCTCCCACGCCAGCGCGCCCGCGGAGGGTTGAAGCGTCGAGGAGTCCAAGCAGCTGGGGGTCGCGAGGATGTATTCGTTCGACGCGACTCGGTTCTTCAGCAAGCGGTGAGCGACGATCATGTCGACTCCCGAGCATTTTGTGAATTGCCGTACCTTGATTTCCTGAACGACGCCGTGGTGGGCGATGAACTTCAGGCTCAGATTCGACGCCGTCGTGCAAGCACCGCACTGGCATACCGAGTCCCGCTCGATGAGCTTGACCTGCTTGTGGAAGCCTTCGAACATGCGCAGGCACAGCCGCACGAGCGCATCGGCTTCGATGGGCTTGCCCTTGCGATAGAGCAACAGCGCATCGCCCTCGACCTCGGAGAGCTCGAATTCGTCCTCGTTGGCAGCGAGGATCGCTTCGAGCAACTCGTTGATGATGTGGGAGCTATGGACGAGCTCTGTCCTGGTCAGGAATTCCGTGTAGCCGCTGATGTCCGGTATCAGGATCGTCGCACTCTCGGCCATCGTTGTCTCCCGAATTCGCTAGCGGTTTCGCCCCGAAGTTCGACCGCTGTTCGCCGAAGCATCAGGTTCGCGAGTCGACCCCGCATGCGCGCCCAGGGTCAGGGCGTGAGGTGCAGCGAGCGTACCGCGACGTTCGGGCTCGTCAGCGCCAGTTGCTGCAGCGTGATGGCGGCCGGCAGCGCGATGTCGGCTGTCGCGCCGACCCCGGCGCGCAGCACCGCCACCAGCACGACGACACGGTTGTTGGGCACCCCGGTCACGAGATCGACGTCGAACTGCACGGTGCCGGAGTTGAGGGCGTCGAGCGTTTGCGTGCCCAGGCTCTTCCACAGCCGTGTCTGCCCCGTGGTGGGCACGAAGCTCCAGCCGCCGGCGAAGGCGATGGCCGTCGTGCCGGCGTCGCTGTTGAGGACCTGGTTGACGGCCAAGGTCCAAGGCACGTTGCCGGCGGCGTCGCCCAGCGCCCAGGTCGCGGGGTTGGCCGGCAGTGCGGTGGCAGGGCCCAACCAGCGCAGCAGCACCACGCGCACGTCGCTGCCTGGGCGGTCGAGCAGGCCGCGGTGGTGCACCACCACGTCGACGATCGCGCGGCTGCGCGCGAAGGTCATCGAGGCAGCGCCCACTTGGCCTTCGGGCACCTCGCCGTGGTAGTCGATCAGATCGGCTTCGGTCGGCACGCCGGCGCCCCACGGCTCGCGCTTGGCGTCGTCGGGGTTCTGCATCGCGGCGGTCCACAGCGCGTTGCTGATCGTCGGCACCGCAAGCGGCGGCGTCGCACCGGTGGCCGGGACATTGACCACCGGCGCGCCGAGATCGCGCAGCACCTCGCTGAAGTAGGCGTCCCAACGGCCGTTCGGCACGACGCGCGGGTCGTTGCGCGCCGACCGCAGCGCGGCCTGAAAACGCGCCAGCGGCTGGCTCTGGAAGGCATTGATCGGCGGCGCTGCGTTGGCCTGCCGACCCCAGGGCAGGTTGGCGGGCGGCGCGACCGCGGCCGGCGTCGCGCGCGCCCGCACGTCGGGGCTGCCGTGCCACGAGCGCGGAGTGCGGCCGTCGTTCTGCAGCGCGACCGCCGAGGGGCGATGGCGCAGGTCGTCCTTGTGGCAGCGCAGGTAGGTGGTGTCCGCCACGCTCGGCTGGTCCAGCCGCAGCTCCCACACGCCGCGCGCGGCGATGCCGGCCCGCAGCAGGCGCACCTGGCCGTCGTTGAAGATCGCCAGGTCTTCGACTGCGGCTTCGGGCAGGCCGTTGACCCGCTGGCTCCATGTCCACGCAGGGTCGGCGTTGCCGATCTGCGTGCGCAGCCCGCGCCACACCCCGACCGTGGTACCGACGTACACCTCCTCGGGGAACGCCGGGTCGCAGACGATCGCCGTCACCGGCGCCGGCACGCCGGCGCTATCCGTGCGCAGGCCGGTCTTGAACCACTTGTCGGTGCCGTCGAACCACCACAGCGTGTCGACCGCGGTGTCGCCGGGCTTGCCGATGTTGCCGAGGTAGACCGCGCCCTTCGTGCCGTGCTGGCGCGGCGGCTGCCCGGCGGCGGCGGGGGCGTCGAGGTTGACCGCGATATCGGTCCACACGGCGGAGGCGCGCAGCGGGTCTTCGCGCCGGCGCGAGCTGGCCGAGTCCTTCTGGATGATCGTCTCGCGGCTCCAGGTGCCGGGCGGACCGCCGTCGTCGGAGCCGGGCACGCGCGCGTAGCGCATCAGCTTGCCTTCACCGAGGAACCAGGCAACGTTGCGGTCCTGCCAGCGGCATACCGTGATCGGCTGGCCGAAATCGTCTTGCTTGGCACGCAGGCCGGCGTTGGCATCGCCGGGCAGCGGGTCGGTGCCGCTCGGCAGCGTGAACCAGGCGGCGCCGATGTTCGTCTGCACCGGCGGCGCGGCAATCGTGCGCGTCTCTTCCGTGTACCAGACGCGGGTGGTGCCGAAGATCACCTGCCCGACCTGGTGCGTGGGCGCGGCACCGGCCGGGCGCGTGGTCGCGATGCCTGCGGCAGTGGAATAGAAGGCGCTCGCGCTTTGCTCGTTGGTCGAGCGCGTGCCACCCGTCACCCTGCCCCGCACCACCGTGAACCCGCGCGTGACCATCATCCCGTCAATGAGCACGCCGTCCGACGTCGACCAGTTGCTGTTCACGTACTGGCAGATCCACTCCTGCGGGTTGAGCGGCCGCGGCAGCAGCCCGCCGCCGTCGCCCGACATGCGCGGCACCGCCTTCCACACGCTGCCCGACAACCGCAGCACGCTGCCGTTGTCCTGCAGGCCGGCGGCGACGTAGCCCTCGTTGCCCGGGTTGTGCGCGACATAGTTGCTCTCCGCTACCTGCAGGCCCTCGTTGCGCGGGTAGAAGGCGGCCGAGGTCGGCGCCGCGCCGGCGGCGCCGTCCTGGTGGCGGTCGGAGCGATGCACGCCGCCGTCCGTTGCCGCCCACAACCGTGCGCCGCCGTTGCTGAAGTAGACGCCGTGCACGTCGGGATGCGTGCCGAGACCGAGCGTCACCGCCGCGTTGGGCTGGCCGTACAGCAAGGTACCGCCACTCGCCGCCACGTGGCCGACGAAGATCGCGGCCGCGGAATTGCCGATCGTGATGTTCTCGGCCGTGGTGACGGCGAAGAAGCTGCCCGCCAGCACGACGCGGTTCGCATCCGCCGGGTCGACATCGATCGCGATGTCGTAGCTGCCTTGGTCGGTCAGGATGTCCTGCGTCACCAGCACCGGCGAGGCGGCCGGGGCGGCCGCGGTGTTGGTGACGCGAAAGAGGTCCGGCGCCACGTTGGATCCCGCGTCCGACACGGCCCACACCTGCGTCGGCGGCGTCGAGGCGGCGAGCGCGCCGCGCAATGCCCGGTACACGGTACCGGCCGGCGTGCCGACGCGAACGAACGCGGCGGCCGGCGGCGAGCCCATGTCGCGGCAATAGAGGCCCGGATTGGCTCCGTCCATCATCCACACCCAGACGCGCGCAGGCGCGCCGCCCGGCACCGCCGGGGTCCACATCACGTCGCTGCACTGGCCGCGGTAGCTATTGAACGGCGCCGCCTGCACCAGGTCCCACGGCGCGTTCAGCCCGCCCGCCGCCGGGCGCTGGAAGAGGCCGATGCGCGTCGCCGCGAGCACCGTGCTGCCGCCCGGCTCGAGCGCGATCTTGTAGACGCCGCTGCCGGCGAGGTTGGTGGCCTCGATCTTCCACGGGTCGGGCTCGTCGGGCGCGGCGGGATGCAAGGCGTGCAGGATGCCGACGCCGCCGAGCGAGCTTCCAGGCTGGCCGTCGATCCGCGCGCTCACCTCGCCGGTGCCCACCCACACCTCGTCGCCCACCTCGCTGCCACCGAACAGCACCGCGATGGCGTGGCAGGAATTGCGATGCGAGGGCCGCGAGATGCCCGCCGTGGCGGTGGCCGCGAGCCCGGCGAGCGAGCGCCAATGCGCGCCGCCGTCGCCCGAATACCAGACCCCGCCGTTCGCCGACGCCGCGTACAGCCGTTCGCCCAGCGGATGCACCGCGAGCGCGTTGACGCGCCCGGTGATGCGCGGCGAGCCGGCGTTCGTCTGCACCACCACCTGCGGTCCGAGCGGAATCCACAGGTTCGTGCGCGAGTCGGCTGGGGCCCGGCTGCCCGGCTCCGTCGAAGGCCCACCGCGCGACGCCGCGCGCGCGCCTTCGGCGTCGAACTCCTGCCGCCGCCGCGCCATGAAGCGGTGCCTGCCCGTCGAATCGTCGTCCTTGCGGCCGCCGGCGCGGCCGGACGTGGGCCAGTCGTAGCGGCTCACGTCGCCCCTCCCGTCGGCGTCGGCGGCTTCGGCGGCGCGACGCGAATCCACCCTTCCCTCAGCGCCGCGGGCTCGTCGGGCATCAGCGCGGTCTGCGTGGCGGCGAGGATGGCATCGGTGCGCCAGGTCGCCGGCGTGTCGCGCCAGAGGAAGTTCTGGTCCTTGCCGAACACGCTCACCTTGGGCAGGCGCACCTGGCCCTCGACGTCGAGGTCGGTCTCCACGAGCACGGGCCCCGTGCGGAGCGACGGTGCCATCGCGGCCAGACCCTTGCTCGCCGAATGGACGACGACCATCGTGTCGCGCTCCCAGGGCTTCCCAGTCTGCTTGTTTCGAATACCGCCCCAGAGATCGACGACCTTCTCGCCTCTGTAGTAGGCGCAGCACGCGCCGCCCAGCTCGTGGCGTCGCGTGAAGTTGTCTGCAAACGCCTCGCGCACCGACTCGAAGCCGTGGCGGGCATATCCTTCGACAGTCATGCGGTCCAGTGCGGCGACGGACATAACGCCTCCCAATCAGCTACGCGGCTTCACCTTCGCGGGCCTTGTACCCAGAGAGATGAAGGTCGATGGTTTCCGCGCGCCTCACGATGCCAAGCA
>Ga0207645_10000564_pt1 | contig 30643 bp, 31 predicted proteins | sample KBSM53metaG_FD_184331 | JGI IMG/M metagenome (GOLD analysis project Ga0207645, IMG submission 184331) | Miscanthus rhizosphere microbial communities from Kellogg Biological Station, Michigan, USA - KBS M5-3 metaG (SPAdes) (version 2) | ecosystem: Host-associated > Plants > Roots > Rhizosphere >...
AAAATAGTATTGCCGATTTCCCAATATAGTTGCAACAATTGTATGTTTACGGTATAACCGGCACGTAACCTTGCCAGCTTAATCTTGTCTTTCAGGTTGTTGAGTGTATTTAAATAATTTTTATCCAGTCTGGAAGCCATAGCAATATTTTACAAACTCTTAAACTCTTTACAACTCATCTTTTTTCGATTAATATTTGGTATACTAACCTACATGGATACACGCAAATATTACTCCTGTTTACAAAATATATTTTTCTTATTATATCAAGCAGGGGTACTTTCGGCAAAATAGCAAATGTCCATTGAATGTTGGAGTGAAAAATTGCAGATACTTAATTCATTACGCCCACGAATGTGGCATTTGAATTATTTTAAATATACATACCACGGATAGAGAGATTGTTACCTATAGTACGTCGGTTGGCGACCCTATTAATGACAACTTACCGTTTGTGACATACCGTTATTTTCAATTTGCGGGCTTAGAAATAAAATACCAAGGTTTAAACCCCGGAGTATCAGTATCACACCCATGACGGCGATCATGTAAGGAATAGCTTTTCTGAATGTAATCTTAATTGACGGCTTTAAGAATTGACTGCTATACGCAACAAGCATCATTGCGGGTAATGTTCCAAGTCCAAACATGGCCATGAATGAAATGCTTTGGCTCACATGAATAAATGAAAATGTTGTTGCAAGTGCTATATACACCATCCCGCATGGCAGTAACCCATTGGCAATTCCCAATAGCAGGAAACCGGAAATACCTGAATTACTTTTCAGTATTTTTCCAATCCACCGCTGGACTGAATGATAAAATGCATTGAGGAACGAAAAATGGATGCTATGCTGTTGAATAAAGTACAGGATGGCTGCGACGAGTACTAATATCCCAAGAATAATCGAGAACAACTGTTGTATACCTGCGATATAAAATCCACGACCGGCCAATCCAAAGATTAGTCCCAATAAAGAGTATGTAATTATTCGGCCAAATTGATATAAAAGCAGTGAGATAAACTTTTTTGATTTTGATAGGTGCCATGTCGGTAAAGCAAGACTTAACGGACCGCACATACCTATGCAATGCAGGCTACCTGCCGTTCCCAATGTGAAACCTGCTATGAGTGAAGGCCACAGCATTACAGAACAGTTATATGTTTTTCGGCATAATAATTCTTGCCATCATTATTCCAGTCAATCTTGACCGTATAATAACCGGCTTTCAACAAATCCTGGAACGACTGCTTTCCTTCGCTATTTATCATTAAAGTAAATCTGCGATCCTTTTTTGAATCAGATGCACAGTAAAAGAAAATAGACCCGGAAAGGCTTTCACTTTTCATTTCAACCGGCATTTGTAATACAATATCATTCCCTTCTTGTTTTACTATTGGCTGCGACTTAAGTGAATTCGCCCTGTTCACGCCGTCAATTACCTGTTGATAGCGCAATTCATTCCTATAGTATTCTTTGTCTACCAGCTCAAACTCTGTTTTGAAAGCACGATAAGCGAGATAGGTCATCATCGCAGCAAAAGCGATAAAGACGAACATTAATTTATATCCCCAGTTCATAATCGATTTATTTAAAACTTTGAAAAAGGTCCCATAAAATTTGTTTGCAATACAGTGATCCGCTGATCCCCTTCATAAAGGCCTATTTTCAGATTTGTTTTACGTTTATTGATCGCCGTTTTAGGAAGAATAATAAAAAACGAGCTCTTTCCCTGCCCCTCCCTTTTTACCTGTATAGTTTGACCTTCTGCCTCAACAATTCTGCCGGCCTCGTTTTCCAGTTTCAAGGTAAGCGGTACGTCCTGGATAGTTTTATTAATTATTTTAATTGTATAAAGATTTGAAATGCTGTCGGTACCTCGCTCCTGGTACAATATACCAGCGGCTCTTACAATTGTTCCGTCAACGTTCTTTCTTGTAATTAACAGGAATGATAACAAACCGGCCAGTATGATAAGTAACACGGAGTAAAATTTCATTCTGCCGGTATACCGCTGCCTGGTTCCGTTTGCAATATTATTTTCAGAAGCATAACGAATGAGACCTCTCTCCCTTGCCGTCGCATCCATCATTTTATTGCAGGCATCGATACAGGCTGTACAACCAACACATTCCATTTGCGTGCCATTTCGTATGTCTATCCCCGTAGGGCAAACTTTTACGCATTGAAAGCAGTCAATACAATCGCCCATATTTAGTTCTGCAGTTTTTGCCTTCTTAAATTTTCCCCTGGGCTCCCCTCTTTTGTAATCATAGGCAACGATCATTGAATTTCGGTCGAGCAGTACGCTTTGAAGCCGACCGTAAGGACAAATTACGGTGCAGGCCTGTTCACGGAAATAGGCATATACGGCATAAAACACCCCAGAAAAAATGAGAATAGAAAATAGGCCCCCGATATGTTTGCCCGGTGGTTCTGTAATTATTTTCCATAATTCATCAACGCCAATAATGTATGCAAGAAAGAAATTTGCGATAATAAAGGCAAGAAAGTAAAAAGCAACATGCTTCGTTAGTTTCTTCCTGATCTTTACGCCGTTCCATTCACTTTTTTTCAATAGCTTTTGCTGTGCGGCGTCACCTTCTATCAGGTATTCCACTTTCCGGAAAAGCATTTCCATAAAAATTGTCTGCGGACAAACCCATCCACAAAATAACCGGCCAAAGGCAGCAGTGAAAAGAACGACAAAGACGATGAAGGTGATCGTCGTTATACCAAATATGAAAAAATCCTGCGGCCAGAATATTTTACCGAAGATGATAAACTTAGCATCAGGAATATTAAACTGAAATAACGGACGGCCATTCGTTTTAATAAATGGCAATGAAAAAAACAATGCAAAAAAACCCCAACTTACCCATGTACGAACGTTATAAAATCGTCCTGTCGGCTTTTGCGCATAAATCCACTTTCGTTTCCCTTTTGCATCTACAGTCGCCAGCCGGTCACGAAAAGAGTCTTTTACGCCGTTTTCAGAATGTTTATTTATTGTCGCTTCACTCATATCTATGCCTTGTCGTCATTTTCACTTAATCGTTGCCGTTTTACCATCTTTTGAGGTGCTGTCCGTTACTTGTTTTCCCGGTGCACTTTCGTCTTTAAACAATTCTCCCTGTGGTGCTTTTGCATTTGGGGGATTAGTACCATTCAATGATTTAACATAGCTGGCTACTTCCGCTATTTCTTTATTTGAGTACGCATTCTGCCATTGCGGCATCGCATTGATTCCATAACGGATCGTCTTGAATATACTTTTGATATCGCCACCATGCATCCAATAATCGTCCGTAAGATTCGGGCCCACATCTCCTGCGCCGGTTTCTTTGTGACAGGCTACGCAAGACTTAGTGAAGATTGCTTTGCCTTCGTTTAATTCATGCTGCTCTTTTAGAAAGGTTACAGTATTTTCATCTACAGATTCGCCTTTTTTCTTCAGGTATTCTTTTATTTCCGCATCCGCTGTAGCCACAGCTTTTTCATATTCCTGTATACTTGATGGGGCAGAATGTGATACATGATATCGCCATAAATAAATACCACCGGCAATAATCGTCAGGTAAAAGCCATAGAGCCACCAGGGTGGAAGACGATTGTCTAACTCACGGATACCATCGTAATCGTGTCCAAGATCAATGTCGGCTTCATGTTCCACAGGCTTGAAACGATTAAATCGTGACCACCACGAAATTGCCCGCTTCTTCACAACGGCTAGTTCTGTTTCTGTTGCTAATCTTTCCTTTTCTTTCTTTAACAGTAAACGTACATTCATCAGCAACACGACAATTACCAGCAATTCAAGAAAGATTACCGACATCATTATATAAAATGTAAATACCGGCATGCCTGCCACAGACGAAGCAACAGGTGCAGATCCGCTCAAACCCGGTTGAGCAAATGATGTATTGTTTACCAGCAACAGCAGGATAACAGCGGCGGCTGCTGCTATTTTTTCTGCGACCGGCTTCTTTTTTTCTTTTTTCATTTTGATCTGAGCGGCGCCAAGCAGTATATTCCCCAAAAAACCGATCACGATCAGTAATACAATCATTAATGCAAGTAATCCGATTACTACCGGGTTACTGTATAGTGATGGTGTAGGCGGACCCGCCGCATGAGCAGGCTGCATTGTCAACAATACTAACGCGGGAATAAGTGCAATCGAATATTTTAGTGGTTTACGCAATGATGAAAGCATAATCGTACAGTTTGATATTGTTAGTTATCCAATGGTATGCGGCTTATTTCTTTGAATGTTTTTCTTTTTGTTTTAAATACCCAGGTAAGCATAGCCAAAAAGAAAATCATGAAAATGAGTAACGATGTTAAGCCGTATATGTCCACACCGCTTACTTTTTCTATATAGTGGATGAATTTCATTTGCTTAAGTTTTATTTATTTTCAGCGAATGTTTTTTTAGATTCTCCTTTAATATCGGTGCCGACACGTTGCAGGTAAGCAATCAGTGCAACGATCTCGGCGTTGGATGGAGTTTCGATTTTGTCTTTTTTGAGATTGGCTGCAATTGAATCGGCCTGACACATCAGCGCCTTATTTGCGATTTTATCATAGCCCACCGGGTACGGAACGCCAAGCGTTTGCATCGCACGGATTTTTGCCGGTGTTGATGCCGTATCGAGTGGGTTATCTAACAGCCATGGATACTGCGGCATGATAGAACCCGGGGACATTGACCGCGGATCATACATATGATTGTAATGCCAGCTATCAGGATATTTTCCACCTTCACGGGCCAGGTCGGGACCGGTGCGCTTGCTTCCCCATTGAAACGGATGATCATACACAAATTCGCCTGCTTTTGAATATTCGCCATATCTCGCTACTTCATCGCGGAACGGGCGGATCATTTGCGAATGACAGGTATAACAACCCTCACGAACATAAATATCCCTTCCCTGAAGTTCAAGTGGCGTGTAGGGCTTCACACTGGCGATAGTCGGAATGTTTTCTTTTACAAGAAAAGTCGGTATCAATTCAATCAACCCACCGATGGCAACAACAATCAAACTCAAAACAAGCAGTGTTACCGGCTTTCTTTCAATCACCCGGTGCCAGTATTCTTTTTTATGTACCGGTTCTTTTATAAGCGGGGCCGCTTCCGCTTCCTCATCAGGAACAAAACTCCCCTGCCTTATTGTTTTATAAAGGTTGTATGTCATCAACAATGCACCGACGAGATAGAGGGCGCCACCAATGCTTCTTAATATATAGAGTGGTTTAATACTTGTAACAGTTTCGAGAAATTGAAACTTCAACTGCCCTTCCGGTGTAAATGATTTCCACATCAGGCTTTGTTCAAAACCGGCCCAATACATCGGTACAGCATAAATGATAATGCCGATGGTTCCCAACCAAAAATGATTTGTTGCAAGCTTCTTTGAATACAAATTGGTGCCCCACATTTTGGGTACCATATAATAGAGTATAGAGAAGGCAAGAAAGCCATTCCATCCAAGCCCACCGATATGCACATGCGCAATTGTCCAGTCGGTAAAGTGAGAAATCGCATTTACACTTTTCAAACTCAGCATCGGTCCTTCAAACGTTGCCATACCATAACATGTAATTGCCACCACCATGAACTTCAATACAGGATCTTCTCTCACCTTATCCCAGGCGCCGCGCAGGGTGAATAAACCGTTCAGCATACCTCCCCAGCTTGGCGCAATCAGCATTACGCTGAATACAACGCCGAGTGATTGTGCCCAGTCTGGCAATGAGGTATACAGCAAGTGGTGAGGGCCGGCCCAGATATAAATAAATATCAAAGCCCAAAAGTGAATAATGGAAAGCCGGTACGAATAAACAGGACGGTTAGCCGCTTTTGGCAGAAAATAATACATCAATCCGAGAACAGGGGTAGTAAGAAAGAAGGCCACAGCATTATGTCCATACCACCACTGCACCAACGCATCCTGTACACCGGCATACCAGCTATAACTTTTCAAAAAGGAAACGGGAATTTCGATTGAATTAACAATATGCAGCATCGCAACGGTGATCCACGTTGCGATATAAAACCAAATGGCTACGTATAAATGTTTTTCTCTTCTCTTTATAATTGTACCAAACATATTGATACCAAAAACAACCCAAACCAATGTAATAGCAATATCAATAGGCCACTCCAGTTCAGCATATTCCTTACCGGTAGTCTTGCCCAGCAATAACGTAATGGCCGCAGCTGCAATAATGGTCTGCCAGCCCCAGAAATGCAACCAGCTCAGTTTATCACTATACATCCGCGTTTTGCAAAGGCGCTGAAGCGAGTAATAAATACCGGCAAACGATGCGTTGCCCACAAATGCGAAAATGATTGCGTTGGTGTGCAACGGACGAAGACGGCCAAATGTAGTGGGCGCAAAATTCAAACTTACCTGGGGAAGATAGATCTGGATTGCGGCCCATAGGCCTGCGAGCATACCCACGATACCAAATATCACTGTAGCATAACCGAAAGCCCGAACGATCCTGTTGTCATAATAAAATTTTTCAACTTGCATACACGGGTTTGTTTATAAGAATTATTGTGTTTTGGTGGAAGAGGCCGGTTTGTCGTCGAATAAAATCCTGGAGGCGGGCGAATAATCATCTTCAAACTGGCCTGACTTTACTCCCCAGATAAAAGCGAAAAGAAAAAGACCGGCGATTGAGATACTGGCAATAAGCAGTATGATTATGACACTCATTGGGTTGTTTTATTCGGGCATAAAAGTATTTTGAGACGAATCGGCAAGAGATAATCACTGTCATTATGGGAGATGATTTTTGTCAGTGTATGCTACAGCTTCATGCTTTTTGCCAACCAGCTGCTGCTCCCAAACGTTACGAGGAAAATGCAAAGCGAACTGCTGGGCATGAGAATAGCAGCAATCAAGGGAGAAAGATTTCCCTGCACGGCAAAATACAAGCCAATGATATTGTAAACAATAGAAAGAATAAAGCTGGTTAATACAATTTTCCGGTTTGCTTTGGAAAGACGTATAAATTTTGTGAGTTTTGAAAGTTCCTTTGCTTCCATAATTGCATCGCTTGCCGGTGTAAAGTTGTTATTTTGCTCCGATAAGGCGATGCCGATATCGCTCTGTTTTAATGCACCGGCATCATTAAGACCATCACCAATCATCATTACTTTTTCACCGCGTTGCTGGAGATGTTTGATGTATTCCAGTTTGTCCGCTGGTTTTTGATTAAATAATAAAGTAGACCTGGTACCAATGAGTCGTTGCAGGTTCTGCTTTTCCGATTCATTGTCGCCGGACAGAATACTGATCCGGTAATTTTTTTTCAACTCCTTAATTAACCCGGGAACGGCGCTGCGATAATGATTGCTGAATTGAAACCAGCCATATAAATCATCGCCGAAACTTACAAACACAATTGTGCCCAATGTACTATTCACATGACCGGTAACAAATTTGTATGACCCGATTTTCACCCGTGTGTGTTTTACAACAGCTTCGATCCCTTCGCCCGGCGTTTCTTTATAGTCCAGGATTTCCATAGTACTACCGTCTGCAAATTGGTTAACCAGCGCTTTACTTAAAGGATGGCTTGATGATGCAGCCAGCGCAGCGATCTGTCTTTTTTGAATGTCACTTAGAGCCTTACCCTCGTAACGTATCTCCTGTTCACTAGTAGACGTAAGGGTACCCGTTTTATCAAAAACAATATGTGTAGCATCTGCCAGATTCTCTATCGTTTGTGCATTGCGGAGAAAAAAATGATTCCGCGACAATATCTTTAAAATGTTACCATTCGTCAGGGTGTTGGATAACAGCAACGCACAAGGACATGCAATAATAAAAATCGCTGTCACTGCCGTCCATACCCGGGAGGCGTCATGTAAAAACCAGTAGATAGCCGTGACTAACGCAATAGCAAATACGAGATAAGTGAACCAGCGGCTGAGCAGGTGTACAAACGACACAGGTTTAACTGTGTCATGTTTTAATTCATCCCGGTTCCACAACGAAGTAAGATAACTCTGCGCCACTTCTTTTACCACCAGTACTTCAATATTGCCACCTGTTTGTTTGCCGCCGGCATATACCAATTCGCCAATTTCCTTTCTTACGGCATTTGATTCCCCGGTAACAAAACTATAATCAATAAACGCTTTTCCCCTGGTGAGAATACCATCGGCCGGAATAAGTTCTTCATTGTGTATAAGCAGTGTATCAGCCGGTTTTACAGATGGCAACGTCGTCGGTATCTCCTTTTCGTCTTTCAACACAGAAACGGCTACCGGAAAATAAGAAGTATAATCCCTGTCAAACGATAGCTGACGATAGGTCTTATCCTGCAGTATCCTGCCCGCGAGCATAAAAAACACAATACCGCTCATTGAATCAAAATAACCTCCACCTGTCCCGGTTATTACTTCCCAGGCACTGCGGGTAAAGGTGATGATGATAGCGAGGGCGATCGGCGCATCAATATTCAGAAATTTATGCTTCAAACTCTTCCATGATGATTCGTAAAATGGAATAGCGGAATAAATTAATACCGGTAATGCCAGACCGAAGTTTACCCAACGGAATATATTCCGCAAACCTGCTTCACTTGCATCAATGCCAAGATATTCCGGGAAACTCATCAGCATGATATTGCCAAAACAAAAACCCGCAACGCCCAACTGGTAAACCATTTGCTTATTTATGGCGGGGCGCTTATGCTTCAGATCATTCAGGCTGATATAGGGCTCGTAGCCAATCCTTGTGAGTAATTCAGCAACCTGTCGTAAGCTTGTCTGCTTTACAAGAAAGACAATTGTCACTTCTTTTCGTGCAAAGTTTACCTTACCCGATAATATCCCTGGATTAAGGCGATGCAAATTTTCCAGAAGATACAGGCACGAGCTGCAATGCATTTGCGGCAGGTAAAAGTTAACGTGCACATACTGATCGTCTTTGAAACTGACCAGCTTTGCTTCAATAGAAGAATCGTCAAGGAACGCAAATTTGTCCCCCCTTACCTTAATTTTTTGTGTAACGCCGGGCTTTTCATTCAGCTTATAATACTCGCACAGATCATTTTGACTGAGTATTTCGTATACCATTTTGCAGCCTTCACAACAGAAAGCCTTTTTTTCAAGCCTGATGTTGCGTGAAACACAAGGTTCTCCACAGTGATCGCATAGAAATTTCTCCGAAGTGAGTTCTGCTGTCGTCATTTATGCATATTTATCAAGAAACCGGGCCTTAAGACCCGGTCGCAATATTAAGCCTCCCGCCCTCCTTCGCTCATGACCTGGTCGTTGGGGCGGTTGATTTACCTCATGTGTGTGCTTGACGTATATCAATGAAAGAAAAATCCAACTCAAAAAGAATAGCCGAGATGAATATTCAGACCCGGCCTCTCGTTTGTTTGTCCCCCTGCGAGGTTTAGTTTTACAGGTTTTGCATACAAAACACCCAGCGCCCATCTCTGCGTATTTACATCCAATCCAAATAATGGCTGCATACCATAGCCACCAGACTTGTTATCCTCAACTATCGTTTTATTTTGTTCATCCTGCTGCATATTTGAACTAATGAACAATCGCGGGCACCACAACACTTTTTCCTTGTATTAATCTTGTGTAAATGAATGGAATAGCGGGTAGACAGATTAATTCACCACCAGATGGTTATAGGATTTAAATAAAGTGATCGCCCTGGGGAAAAGTAAATTATTTTCCAGGTGAACGTGGTGATGCAGATCTTCTTCAAATTCTTGCAATGCGGCAAATGATAATTTATAAGTTGTACACGCATCCTGCGGAGGCACATAATTATTGGTAAGCTTTCGGATTTCACTCATTATTGATCCCGCTCTCTCATGTTCCATCTCCATCATATATATCGGAGACTGCAGGTAAGCGAGTTCCAACTTGAATTGATGATTAGGATTTTTAGAATAATTTTCCAACTCTTTGATGCGGGGAAAGAGTACCAGCTCTTCTTTCCGCATATGCTGTTCCATTTCCTCTTTTACAATAGTGAAGAGTTCAAATATTTTGTTCAACTCCGGGTGACGGTTACCGTGTTTGAATGCCACCTTTTGCAGGTAAGCAGCTATTTGCGGCGATTCCTTTTTTACATAACTGTGATGGGTTGCAACAATGTGATCTGCGAGTTGTGCCAATGAAAGTTTATCATAAGGGAAAGTAGTATCGCGACTATTTGAAACATTCTCCAGTTCAGGCACTAACTCTTCGATTGAAATGTTCTGCTCCTCGCAGGCCTGCTGCAGCGAGCGCTTCCCTTTACAGCAAAAATCCAGGTTATATTTTTCAAAAACAGAAGCTGATCGATGATTGTTGGTTACTATTTGCGCCAGCGTTTGCGAAGTGAGTTCGTTCATAAAGTATTTTTTGTTTGAAATAAACAATTCAAAGGTCTTTGTGTTTAAAAATTCTCATTGCGAAATACAGCGGTGTTGATATCCATAAGAACATAATACCGGTTGTGAAAAACATGCCGGTTGCATTGCCGAAAAATTCTTTGTATACAGCACCGGTATAACCCATCATTGCGCTGATATCCATTTTTAACATGATGAATATGCGGCCGAGATCAATAGGATTTAAAGACGATAAAACGATTGTAAATTTTTCCATTGGATAGTCACTAAAGGCAAACAGGATCATTAATACCACCCCATCATATATCAGGGCGAAATAAAACCACAGCAACAACGCAAAGCCAATACCTCTTGCCTTGTCCCTTGCTATTACCGATGCCAGGAATGCAATAGATGTGAACACCAATGTAAGGGCGCAACCTGTAAGCAGCAGCGACAGTCCAACATCGTTCAATGAAAAAAATAATACCGGGATTCCCACGCCGATAAGGAAAGCACTTAATAGGGACAATGCAACGCCGCTATACTCACTTAATAATATTCTTTTCCGGCTGAGCGGTTGCGACAACATCAACTCAATGAATTCGTAAGAATTATAGTAGTGAATCGTTGTGAAAATCATACTGATCAGGGGAACGACGATCAGTACTATATTCAGCAGACTCAATATCGCCTTGCTGCTATTCTCCTCCAGTTGAAATAAGGTGATGGAAACAATAAATAAAAATACCGTATAAGCAATCACCACTTTGCTTCGCAGGATATCGTACAAAACATATTTTGATAACTTCAGCATACTATTTTTTTTATACACTCTTATCTGCTTCGTTTACGGCCAGCACTTCATCAATCCACAGCGCTTCTTTACGTCCCGACCGCATTACTTTTGCAATTGCCTTACCGAGCTTTTCTTCATCCGTTTCTTTTTTAAGATTCGCGATGTCTTTTAAAAACATCATATTGCCTTCCTGCATGTACATTACATGCGTTGTCAGCTCATCCAGGTCGCTAAGGATGTGCGAGGTAATAAGAACCAGTTTATTCTTTCTTTTTTCCTGTAAAATTTTTTCTTTTAATATTTCAGAAGAAAGCGGATCAAGCCCCGCCGTAGGTTCATCGAGAATCAAAATTTTCGGGTTGAAATAAAACGCAAGCGCCGCACTTACTTTCTGACGGGTGCCGCCGCTTAGTGTGCGCATCGGTTTGTCAAAAATGGAAACGAGATTTAATTTTACGAGCAAATCAGTATCATGTTGAGATTCCGGAACTACCCTTATATTCTTCATCATACTGAATAGCTGGCCAACTTTCATATTGTCCGGGTAGCGACCTATCTGCGGCATGTAACCGATATCGCTTTTATAGGCCGGGTCGCCGTTGATCTGCATTCCATTTACATAAATATGGCCACTATCTGACTTTACCATGCCCAGTATACATTTAATTAACGTCGTTTTGCCTGAGCCGTTAGGACCGATCAACGATACAACCTGGCCTTCATTCAGCAATGCGCTGATATTATTTAACGCCTGCAGCTTTTTAAATCGCTTTGAAATGTTTTCTATCCTGATCATAATTTGTTTGGTTTCATAGATGGCTTATTATCGGCAAGGTTTTCGGGTGTCAGGCTGGGTATTGCTTTTTCCGCCTTATCCATCAGGGCAACCACAAAACTTCTCATCAGTATCAATGTATTTGGATTCTGTGCTACCACCATTGCATACAGGCTCACCGGGTGATATGGAACGTCCCCAATACCATCCCTGTTAATATCATAGCCTTCATACTTATCCCAATAGTTATTGGAGAACGTGTTGAGTGAAACACTGCCGTTTGTCGCAACATCAAAACTATTGCCGTTAAAATTGTTGTTAAGAAAACTATTGTCATCACAACTGGCCTGCACTTTTATCGCCCAGCCATTACTGTTAAAACTGTTTTTTTGAATTTGCATTCGGCTGCTACCTTCCATATATATGCCTACGGTATTTTTTAAAAAAGTATTATTGACGATACGGCTATCACTAATTTCCTTTAATAAAATACCGTAAGCAGAAGGGCCCCAATTACTTTCAAACTGGTTTTTTTCCATTGTAACTTTGTGCGAATACATGACTGCAACCCCTGCCCCATTGTTTCTAAAGATATTTTGCATGTAATGATCGCTGTGAGAAAACATAAAATGCAATCCATAACGGATATTCTTTTCGCTAAGATTTTTTTGAACAAGTGACTCGGTCACAAACTCGAAATAAATCCCGTCGCGATGGCCCTGGACATGGTTATTTTCAATCACTGCATGATTGCATTTCCATAAGTGTATTCCGTTGCCTGTTAATTGTTCTGATTTCGGATTGCCGGTAATATTATTATTACGAACAGTACAATAAGTTGAATTCGATAAGTGTATAGCGAAATAGGAATTTATGACCGTGTTTGCTTCGATAGTGATGTTTACAGCATCAACCAGTTTTATAGAGGCGTAATCATTAAGCGCAGAATAACCCGCATTACGGAATTGAATGTTTTTTATAAGTATATTTTTACCGCTGATTGTGAGTATTTCATATTTGTTTTCTCCATCCAATATTGCATTGTCTTCACCGATAATCGAAAGCGATTTGATAAGTACAATGTTCCCTTCTTTGTAAATACCGCTTTTCAGAAAGATGCTGTCATTATCTTTTGCCAACTGGATCGCTTTTTTCAGACTTGCAATAGCCTGGCCCGGGCCGACAACTATTGTGCGACTGTGAACCTCAGTTAAAATTGTAAAGAATAATATGATCAATAGGAACGGTCTCATAAATCTGTTTTACTGTATAATTGTTCCCAGCCTACGATTTCGGTTTTTTTACCTGTACTGTAATTGATTGCTTTTTCTTTCGTCTTAAAACCAGCTGCGTTGCTTCCCATAGGACTTCTAAGCTCTTCGCAAATCACAAATACAGCAGATGACGCATCGAGAAACTCGTTTGGATTTTCAAAATTTATAACCGCTTTCTGAGCCACATCTTTTTCATTTACTCTCCCTTTTTTCAAAAACCCAACGATACAATGCAAATCGTCGAACTTGTATACTTTTCCTTTTTTAGTGATGATTTGTGCAGCAAATCGTGTATCCGAAATTCCCATCTGGCAAAAATCACAATTGTCTTTACCGGGAGTAAATGGTATTGGCTTTGTGTCGCAAGAGGTAAGAAAAAATGCCAAAACAGTGGCGGCGACAACGCGGGAAGCCAACTTTACTTTGATGGCCGGTTTGCGATGCAGGTACCATTCCACGAACCATACCGCGAATGCCAAGGCGCCTGCAATGATCACTACCCACCCACCAACATGCGGTAATGAATAAGCATCGAAATTCAAAAGTCTTTTATGGCCAAGAAGCGGTGGTTGATAAGACAAACCGGGCACCTGTATCGGCGCTGTGGGATCAAGGTTATGTCCATAATCGTATCCCCATGAATAAAAATCGTACATGGCCAAAACACCGCCAATAACGGTTAGAAGAAGATATATAAACAAGAACTTTCTTTTGCCCGTTATCGCGACAATCATTCCCAGCAACATAAAGAAGCCGACGACATAAGGCAGGAATTTAAATTCGGGAAACATAGCTACTGTAATATGTTTCATGCCGATATAATGATTTAAACCATTAATAATATCAACGTCACCGGATAAACCGTTTATCCAGATATTCATTGTCAACCCTTCAGGATATTGCGGCGCAAAAAGATCAATACGCCAAGCCGGTAAAAAGAATACAACGACCAATGCCCCGGATGCAAACGCAACCAGTATTCTTGATAATATGCTTAATTTATTGTCCATTATTTTGAAGCTTAACGCTTATTTATTTTTTAGCGGGCGGAAGTAACACAGCATCTATTACGTGGATCATACCATTCGATGCAGGAATAGACGCAACAACTGTTGCTGTCCCGTTGATAATAGTTTTTCCGTCCTTAACACTTATAGAAATATTGTCCCCGTTTACCATCCCGATCGTCATTCCATCCTGGAAATATTCAGCTTTCAAAGCGGAAGTAGTAACATGATATTGCAGGATATTTTGCAGATCAGTTTTCTTATCATCCTTCATCAGGTCGTCAACCGTACCCTTCGGTAGCTTATCAAATGCAGCATTGGTTGGTGCAAATACTGTAAATGGACCCGCGTTGGAAAGCGCGGTGACAAGATCAGCCTGCTTCAACGTGGCGACCAATGTGCTATGGTCCTTTGAACCTATAGCTACTTTTACAACATCTTTCTGCGAGTCATCATCCTTAACATTTTCCTGGCCACCTGCGGATATTGCTGCGGCCGTAGCTTTATCCTCAGTAGATTTAGCTGCTTCGTTATTGCATGCGGTTACAAAAAGCAGCAGGGACATTGAAATGGCAAGTATCTTTTTCATAAACCTGTTTTGAAATTTTGAATAAGAGAGTAATGCTGCCTGCAACAACAGCATTACTCTTGATTCTTTATTTGGTTTTCACAGGAATAGAATCTTTGGTATCGCTACTAACAGCAGGCTGTGTTTTACCCGTACTGAATGAAATCGGTACATTGGCATCCGCAGCACTTACCCGTATGTATCCCTGCATTTCCTGGTGCAATGCCGAACAGAAGTCGGTGCAATACATTGGAAATACAGCTGCTTTTTCGGGAGTCCATTTTAGTGTTTGAGTTTCACCGGGCATAATCAGGAGTTCAGCATTGTTTGCGCCTTTAATTGCAAAACCATGAGGTATATCCCAATCCTGTTCAAGATTTGTTACATGGAAATACACATCATCGCCCAATTTCACCCCTTCAATATTGTCAGGTGTAAAGTGTGACCGTATAGCGGTCATGTACACGTGCACTTCTTTACCCTTCCGTTCAACCTTAGTGTAGTTATCGCCTTTAGCAGCATAGGGATTCTGATTATCTTCAATCTTATAAATCTTCTGGCTATTTTTCATGATCAGCTCTGCAGGAATTGCTTCTGCATAGTGTGGTTCACCAATTGTTGGGAAATCGAGTAACAACTTCATCTTGTCCCCATCGATAGAATACAATTGTGCGCTTTGTGTAAGTTCCGGACCTGTTGGCAGGTAACGATCTTTGGTAATTTTGTTATACGCTATCACATATTTGCCCCAGGGTTTTTTGGTGGGCCCACCAGGTATACATAAGTGACCGATAGAATAATACGTGGGCACACGATCAAGCACTTTCAAATCTTTAATCCTCCATTTCACAATTTCAGAGGAAACAAAGAAGGAAGTATAAGCATTACCGTTACCATCAAATTCAGTGTGTAATGGTCCTAACCCCGGTTTCTGTACTTCACCATGCAATACCGCATCGTATTTCAATACCGGAATTCCATCAAAGCTGCCGTCATAATTTCTATCGGCTATCGCCTTTTCGATTTTTGTAAAGGAAAACACGGGAATTACAGCCGCGAGTTTACCACTACCTACAATATACTCACCGGTAGGATCCGTATCGCAACCATGCGGTGACTTGGGGCATGGCATAAAGTAAACCATGTCGGGGCAATCTTTCGGATCAAGTACCAATACTTCATTTTCTATAGTAGATGTTGCGGAATGTTTTGTTTCATCATAGACATTGTGTGCATACTTTACCGTTTTCTTTTGACCTTTGCCGGCTTTTACATACTCTTCTGCCTTCTTCCAGTTCACCGCCATGATAAAGTCTTTATCTTTTTGAGAGGCGTTTACTTCAAGTAATGTATTCGCTTTTTCAGAATTGTAACAACTGAAGAAAAACCATCCATGTGATTTTCCTTTTCCTGCGCGGGCCAGGTCGAAATTCACGCCGGGTGTTAATATCTGGAACGATATGTTCATTCTGCCAGAGCTTTTATCCACGCCGATAAAACTTACTGTTCCTTTGAAATTCTCTTTGTACGTATTAATCGGTACATCCTGTTTATCACCGATAGGTACACTGAAACGTGTGCCTGCAACAACATATTCAGAATTCTCTGTTATAAAAGGAGAAGAGTGATTACCGGCACTATTTGGAATCTCAATGATTTCTGCAGTACGGAACGTTTTTAAATCGACCCGTGCAATACGGGGCGTATTGTTTGCATTACCAAATACCCATCTGCCATCGTGTTCACCATTGGATACCGATAAAGCGATATGGTGCAAATCATCCCATGGTATAAAACCATTTGACGTATTTAACATTGCTTTCGTTTCTTCACTGTATCCGTATCCTTTTTCGGGATCAACAGAAAATACAGGGATAACGCGAAACAATCGTCCTGATGGCAAGCCATATACAGACATCTGCCCGCTAAATCCGCCCGACACAAAATTGTAAAACTCATCATACTTACCAGGAGCCACATACACTTTTGCTGCAGCATCTCCGCTTATCGCGGTCGCGGCTCCTCTTGGTTTGCAGCTTTGCAGCCAGGCAATACCCGATACTGCAACCGAAATGAAAAGAAGACGTTTAAGAGAACTAAGTTTCATATATATAGTTTAAAACAGTTAGAAAATCGTTAGGCAATTATTATTTCGGTTATTTCTCGCCGTCATTATCCCTCATATATTCAATAACCTGGCGGGCGTCTTCTTTGGAAAGATTTTGATTCGGCATACGAACCATACAGAGTTCTAATAGCTTCTGTGCTTCAGGGTCCGAATCAAGCATCATATCCGTATTGTTGATCATATTCATGATCCACACTGGTTTTCTTCTTTTAGTCACATCCTTCCAACCGGGTCCAACGAGCTTTTCTCCGGTAAGGCGATGACAGGATTGGCATTTCATTTCATAAATACCTTTTCCTGCTGTTACCCATCCTGCATTTAAAGGATTCGTTAACGAGATTTCGCTTTCTTTAATCTCAGGCCCGTGTTTTTCATCTTTCTTATTTGCGAGTTCCTGGATGTCAACCGGCTTCTCATCTTTTTTTACTCCTTCACCACCGCATGATATGATCCATAGAGCAGAAGTAACAATCGCAACGGCAGTTAAGAGATTGGGCAATTTCATGTTGAATGAGTTTTGAGGTGATAAATCAAAAAAGACATCAATGTCTTTAATGGGCTCAAAAGTATTTCGCGACAGCTCCTGCAATAATGATCATCATCAAAACAACAACTGATATTAATCATCTTATTAAAAACCGATCGCTGATAAATTTGTGCACTATGTTTTTCTCAAAATCGTTTGGGTATGCACTAAGAGGTATATTGTATGTAGCCGTTTTGAAGGAACGGAATGAACGGGTACGCCTGGACGAAATAGCCAACGATTTGCAGATACCACGTCATTTTTTAGGAAAGATCATGAAACGGTTGGTCAAGGATCATATTCTCAGTTCCGCCCAGGGGCAGCAGGGAGGATTTTCTATTAATGATGATACTTTAAAAACACCTTTACTTAAAATTGTCGAAATCACTGAAGGGCCGGACAAATTCAGCTCCTGTGTGTTGGGAATGCGAAAATGCAATGGTTCTACCCCATGTCCATTGCACAATCATTTTGAAATTTTAAAAAAGCGATGGTTGAGGTTATTGGCAGACTACACGATCGAATCGCTGCTACAAAAAGACCAGGACGACTTTATAAAAAGCATTGCGGCATTGGATCATAGACTGATATGATTAAAGTCATGTGCAGCAGAAACTCAACTTTATATATTGTCCGCAAATTCGACAACGGAGCATGCATTTAAGAAACTTAACTATAAATGGCAATTCAACAGTTAGTGATATTGTAAAACACAATCACCACACGGCAGACGTTTTTCGACGACATAATATCGAATATTGTTGTGGCGGCAGGTGGCCACTGGAAGTAGTTTGCGATTCAAAAGGTATTGAATTTGACCAATTAAAAAAAGAACTTGAAACAGCAAGCCGCACGGTTCAGTTATCACCCGGACTATCCTATCATACGTGGAATGTTGATTTTTTGACGGACTATATTATTAATGTCCATCATTATTACCTCAGAAATTCGTTGCCTGTAACTGGTGAGATTATAAAACTTTTCGCGGACGGTCATGAAAAGAAATATCCTTACATGCGGGAGGTGCATGTCTTGTTTGAAAAACTCAAAAACGATTTATTACCGCATATACGATATGAAGAAGAGATTATTTTTCCCTACATATGCCAGGTTGTACATGCGCATGAAAACAATGACTCGTATGCAAAGCTGCTGGTAAAGACGTTGCGAAAACCATTGGATGCAATGATACAGCACGAACATAATCTGCTGGAAGCACCTATATTCAATATAAGAGAACTCACAAACAATTACGAAATACCGGAAGGATCCTGTGTGAGCCATAAAGTAGCTTTATCCCGGTTAAAAGAATTAGATAACGACCTTGTACAGCATATATACCTTGAAAATGAAGTGTTATTTCCAAAAGCTTTGCGCATAGAAAAGGAACTGCTCCAATAATCCCGTTTTTATCACACTTGTTGCACATCTTGCCCTCTTATTGGAATGACGAATAATAGCGTCTTACCTGATTGATGTCATTCACGGAGAATTCAATCATTTATATTTTGACAGGAATTATAAAGATCGAATTATGAACACAGTCCGCATGATACTTGCTGCATTGACGTTATGGTTGATGGCAGCGTGTAACCCTTCCCGAAAAACGATTTCTTGGAAATCCGGAAACGATTTCCCGAAGAAACATACCAAAATACTTGTGCTTGGTTTTATGCCTGGTAACGAAATGGAAATTCGCGAAAACATTGAGATCAAACTTGAAGAAGCTTTCCAAAAGAAAGGTGTCAATGCTGTATCATCGTTGTCCCTGTTTGGCACAAACGTCTTTGATCGCATGGATGAAGAGGACGTCTTGTATCAATTAAATAATAATTGCGTAGATGCTGTACTGACCGTCACCCTGCTAAACAGAAATAAAGAGAATAAATATGCGGCTGGTCTTATTCACTATACGCCGTACAGTTATTATTTTGACCGGTTCTGGCGCTACAGAACGGCGGTAAAATATCGCAATAGCGAACCGGGATATTTTGAAGATATGTCCAGCATCTTTATCGAATGTAATTTATATGATATGGTTACGCAAAAGTTGATCTATTCGGTGCAAAGCACATCTTTCAGTGTGTCCACGCTCGAAAATGATACCGATAAGCTTGTACGGTCCGTTGTCAGCGATTTTTCAAAACACAAAAAATAATGACAGCAGGACTGTTATTCCGCTTAAGAGTTATGAGATAAAAATCACCAGGGAGATTGACTTATGTCATAAGGACTAAGTGCCATTCGTAAGAATTTTGAGGGACGGATTGTTAACGCACTTAATAAATTGTTGACACTATAACAATTGTTTTGTTTTAATAAATGCTGAAAGGCTACGCATGAAACACCGTTAACGCCCATCCGACCGGGAAGGCCAGTGAAGATCATTCGAATGGTTGATGGCTACTGTTCTGCTTGATTGCCTGGCCCCCGGTTTTTTCATTTTGTAACTATCAACTGCAGGTATTAACAGGCATTTTGGACTTGTTATAACTACAAACGAATTTACCCGTTAAAACGGGCAGGCTTTTATTTATATTTATGGCAAATAACGATTTTTCAATTATGCCGGGCAGTCATGGATATGAGCATTTGATTTCGCTGTTTGAAAATGCAACTGAAGGAATTATTCTCACAGATAATTCAGGCAATATTGTACTGGTAAATCCGGCTGCTGAAAAAATGTTTGGATACAAAAGCGACGAGCTTATCGGTAACCCTATTGAAATATTGATACCGGAAAAATTCAAATCGCACCACCATGAACTACGCGCCGGGTTTTACAAACAACCGTCCAACCGGTCAATGGGCCATAACCGCGACCTGTATGGTCGAAGAAAAGATGGTTCAAATCTACCTGTAGAAGTAAGCCTGAGTCATTATCGCAAGGGTGATGACCTGTTTGTCATCGCATTTATTGTAGACATTACCCGCCGGAAAGAGGTGGAGAGCAATATGAAAAAGCAACAGGCCGAGTTGGAACGTATCAGCAATGAAATAAGGAAACTGAACGCAGAGCTGGAAATGAAAGTGGAAGAACGGACCATGATACTGAAAGAGGCCCTGCAGAAATTGGAGCAGTCGCAATCGGAACTCAGTGAGGCATTGGATAAAGAAAGACAGCTGAATGAAATAAAGAGCCGTTTTGTATCTATGGCTTCACATGAATTCAGGACACCGCTGAGCACTGTTTTGTCGTCTGCATCTTTACTGTCAAAGTACACACAAAGTGATGAACAGGATAAGCGGAACAGGCATATAGATAAGATCAGGAACTCCGTAAAACACCTGAACGATATACTGGAAGATTTTCTTTCGCTCGGTAAACTGGATGAAGGGAAAGTGCAAAGTCATATTGCCGAGCTGGATCTGCACGAATGTATCGCAGACACAATAGAAGAAATGAAACCGATGCTGAAAAAAGATCAGCATATTGACAACCGTTATGAAGGAGAATATATCATTTACTCGGACAAAAAACTTTTACGGAATATCCTGATCAACCTGATGAGCAACGCCATCAAGTTTTCAGGCGAAGGAGAAACGGTGACGGTTGATACAAACGTCAACAAAAACAAAGCGGCTATTTCAATAAAAGATGAAGGGATCGGTATCGGCGAGGAAGATCAGCTTCATTTATTTTCAAGTTTTTTCCGGGGTGGCAACGCGATCAATATACAAGGTACAGGGCTGGGATTGCACATTGTGAAACGGTATGCAGATTTACTTGGTGGTACAGTAAATTTCGAAAGTAAGTTGAATGAAGGAACAACCGTAACGGTTTTTATTCCAACGACTCAACAATAAATATTATTAAGCCCGATAAAATAAAAATCATAAAATGAAATCTGTTTTAGTAATCGAAGACAATTTAGATATACGGGAGAATACGGCTGAAATATTGGAGATGGCCGGCTATAAAACATTAACCGCCGAGAATGGAAAGAAAGGCGTGGAAATTGCAATAAAGGAAAAACCCGACCTTATTGTATGTGACATTATGATGCCGGAGCTTGACGGTTACGGTGTATTGCATTTATTGCGAAAAAATGCAGATACGCAAAGCATCCCCTTTATTTTTTTAACAGCGAAGATTGAAAGAACGGATTTCAGAAAAGGAATGGAGATGGGTGCCGACGACTATATCACCAAACCATTCGATGATATTGAGCTGCTCAATGCTATTGAAGTGCGGTTAAAGAAAAACGAAGTGCTTGAGAAAAAGTATACGCTTTCGCAAAAGGGAATCAGTGAATTTTTAAAAGATGTGAAAGATGCGGGTCTTATCACACACTTATCCGAACAGTACGATATCGAAAATTATGGAAAAAAACAAACGCTTTACCAGGAAGGAAAGCGACCAAAATTTTTATACTATCTCGTAAAAGGAAAGGTAAAGGGATATAAAACGCATGAAGATGGTAAAGAATACATCACGGATATATTCAGCATCGGGGATTTCATGGGTTATTCAGCATTGATAGAAAATAATAACTATGATGACAACGCAGTGATACTTGAAGATGCCGAAATACTTCAGATACCAAGAGAAGACTTTTTGCAAATGATATATGGCGATATAAATGTGGCCAACCGTTTTATAAAGATCATTACTCAAAATGTAAAAGATAAAGAAGAACGGTTATTGAATCTTGCCTATAGTTCGCTTCGCAAACGGGTTGCAAGAGCGTTGATGGATATTCACCGAAAGTTTAATGCGGAAGGGAAAAATAATTCCATTGAAATATCCAGAGATGATATAGCACATTATGTAGGTACAGCCACCGAGTCGTTGATACGCACCTTAAGTGACTTTAAAGCAGAGAAGCTGATTGAAATAAAAGAGGGAAAGATCAGGATTGCAAATGAGGAGAAACTTAATAATCTTCTTTTTTAGATCGGCGCTTCATGGTCTAATTGTATGCATCCGCTTCAGGATCATCTCTGTTTATTAACGGAATTTCCGGGGCGTGGGATAATTCCATGCCATGTTCATTTTGTTTTTTTAAGGTCCAGTTATCCGTCATCGTTGTTTGTAACCACAGCGTGCCCGAACGTCTGAATACCTGGACATTTAAGCGGAATTTATCTTTTAATGTTTTTTCAAGATCACTCACTTTCATTTCAGGATAGACATCAAGTTGTCCATCGGTAACTACGGATTGGTAGTCCCCGATACGCTTACCCGACGACCTTACGCTGTTAGATCCATCTTTTGCATTATACTGGAAGAATTCCAATTTTAAGAACGGGAAAGCGCCGTTAAATTCACTCTGCACTTCACTGATCAATTTTGTTGGGACGATACGCATTAGCATGTTTTTACTACAAACATAATTTCCCCGGCTACGGGGAAAAATGATTAATGTTGGATGTTTGAATGATATTAATCAGACGGTTTCAATTCTTTATACCCGGAAGTTGCCAATGATTAAAGTCATATTCAATTCTAATCGCCATCACCAAAAGAAACATTTCAGCGCAATATTTTGTACGCTCTAAGCGAAGTAATGAAAACGATGTTATTTATAGGCCGCCTGCTATCTATCTGTATTATTACAGCCGGTTGTTCTTCAAAATATATTTCTACAACATGGAAAAACGATCATGCTTTTCCGGGCAATTACAATAAGATAATGGTAGCTGCTATCGTCAATAACAATGACACGTCATACCGGAAAGAACTGGAAAACCATTTCAAAGATGTTCTTGAATCATCCGGATACCCGGCTATTTCTTCATTTACAGAATTTGGCACCAGCCTGAGAAAGATTGGGCAGGAAGAGACCTACAGGGAACTTTGCGATAAAGGAATAGACGCGGTGATGACTGTGGCACTTGTTGATAAAACAAAAAGCGGAGATCTGCCTTACAGCGCTTTTGCAGAACCTATCAAGTACTATTATAATCGCATCTGGCATTATAAAGAGGAGCAGTTTAAAATTCCCGCTCTTGTTAACGATTCCATGATGAAATATTCCTGGGAAATGATTCTCTTCGATCTATCCACATTGCAGCCCCATTATATTGCGCAAACAAGAACAGCGGAGGGCACTATTCAGCAAAGCATGAAGGACGAATTCTGGGAAGCAATGATAACGAGGCTTCGCAAGGAAAGATTTCTCAAAAAAAGACCTCCCGTAAGTAATACAAATGAAAAAGGTCCCAGGGCTTTCTGACTTCCTTTTTACTATTGATGACAATCAGCTCGGACAATAACGGGTGTCATCTTAATCGCCTCGCCAGGTAGATAGCTTTGGTAAAATTTCTACAATGGAAAAAATACTTATAGCTATAGATGCTGTCAACGCCAATCCACACTCACTGGATTTTGCCTGTTATCTAGGCCGTCTCACCAATTCAAAGATTACAGGTGTGTTTCTTGAAAATCTTATTGAAGACGAAAAACTCGTGTTGCAGGAAGCTCATGGAGCTCGTTATGTAAGTTGGGAAGTAGATAAAGGCAGCCAGGCATTTCAGAACAAAATGGAGACCATTGAAAAAAATCTCCGGTTGTTTAAGGATGCCTGTGATAAACGGGGCGTACGATATTCTGTTCACAGGGACAGCGGAGATCCGGCAAGAGAAATAATTCGTGAAAGCCGCTATGCCGATCTGTTGATAACAGACGCAGAAACTTCCTTTAACCGGAAATTCGATGGCGTGCCCACAGAATTTGTAAAAGATGTGTTGAAAGACGCAGAATGCCCTGTAATTATCGCTCCTGAAAGTTTTGATGGTATCGATGAAATCGTATTTACATACAATGCAAGCAAATCGTCGTTATTTGCTATCAAACAATTCTGTTACCTCTTTCCGGAACTGGACGATAAGAAAATAACTGTACTCCAAATAGAAGACGATGATGATTCAACAGAACCGGAAAAAGAAAAATTCAAAGAATGGATAAGCGGTCACTATTCATCTATCGGGTTTGAAACACTGAAAGGTGATCCTGAAACGGAGTTGTTTGCTCACCTGCTCAGAAAACAGAAAGTATTTATTGTAATGGGCGCCTATGGAAGAAGCAATCTTTCTCAATTATTTAAACATAGCCGGGCCGACCTGCTGATAAAGACCGTTACCCAGGCAATTTTTATTGCACATTCCTGAGCACATTTCAGTAACTCCGCTAGAGGAGAAATGGTAACACTTTTATTATACTAACATCAATACACCTGAATAAAATAATCATGAAGACACTTATCGTTCCGGTTGATTTTTCACCGGCCGCACTAAATGCCGCGAATTATGCACTCGACTTTGCGCACGCTGTCAATGCGAGTATAACATTACTGTATGTATGCCAGGTACCTGTAGCAGTCAGCGAAGCGCCTGTGGCCGCTGTAACAATGAAAGAGATACTGGAAGATGCGGAAAAGAAGATATCGGAATTAAGAGAAGAGTTGATCCGCAAATCAGGTGGTAAATTAAAAGTGTATACACAAATTAAAGAAGGGTACATCACTACCCAGATTGAATCTTATTGCAAGTTGGCAAACCCGTATGCAGTAGTGATGGGTTCAAGTGGGAATGGTGCAGTTGAGCGAATACTGTTTGGCAGTACTACATTATCGGCGATCAGGAGTTTATCGTGGCCGTTGATTATCGTACCCAGGGGAGCAAAATTTAAGAACATTTCCAAGGTGGGTTTGGCGTGTGATCTGAAAAACGTAATTGAAGCGGTACATGCAGAAGAAATCAAAAAACTGCTCATTGACTTCAAACCGGAATTACATATCCTGCATGTGAACACAGAAACGGAAAAGAAGATAAGCGATACAGAAATCGAAGGTTCTGAATGGGTGCGTGATATGTTTATCGAATTAAAACCGCAGTTTCATTTTTTGAATAAGCAGCATATTGAAGAAGCGGTGAATGAATTTGCCGAAAAAAATAACCTCGATATGCTTATTGTCATTCCTAAAAAACATGGTTTGCTTGAGACCATTTTTCACAGAAGCGAGGCAAAACACATAGCGCTGCATGCACATGTGCCCTTGTTATCAATACATGAATAAATGGTTTGTTATTAGTCAACTTATAAACAGGTTGTAAAACAATTATAGTTATGAAATCCAAAACCCTTTATTCAACAGGCTTATTCCTGCTCTGCCTGTTTACAGTTATCCACGTTTCTGCCCAGGATACTATAAAATCGCTGCCACCGGTTATTGTTAAAGCTACTACTACAAAAGTTCCCGGCAGAATATGGAAAGGGTTCAGCACTTATTTCAACAATGCAGAGATCCCGATGTGGTACCGGTTGAACAAGGATTACCTGGTAAAATTTATGATTTACGATGAGCAGAATCGTGCGTTGTTTTCAAAAAAGGGTCGCCTAATTTATCACATTAGTTACGGGTATGAAAAAAGTCTGCCCGATAATATCAAAGGCCAGGTAAAGGAAAACTATCCCGGACATGGAATAACACGGGCCATTAAAGTAGTAGAAGCCGGACGTGAAATATGGGTTATAAATCTTGAAGATGCTGAAGCGCTGATCATAGTCCGGGTAGAAGATGGCGAGTTGGAAGAGGTGCAAATTATAAAGAAAACTACCTGATTAGTTATCCTGCCGGTCGAACAACCTTCTGCGTATAATTTCTGATTATCATCAAAATCATAATTGACTGCAATCATAGATTCCGTTTAATTATACGTATACTTTTACCGCGAGCTTCTACATGCAGCTTTAATTACTTTCTAAAATGACGGCGATCATAACTGAACTGATGCAATTAAATCTATCAAAATGAAAATTCTTTTTTATAGTACAAAAGATTTTGAGCGGGAGTATCTCTTTAAAGCCAATACAGGAAATTTTGTTATACGGATGACAGAACTGGCTTTGTCGCCTGAAACAGTTGCCCTCTCCCAGGGATTTGACTGTATTTCTGTTTTCACCGGTGATGATGCATCTGCACCGGTCGTTGAAGCATTAGGTGAGTATGGCGTAAGATTTATCGCTGCGCGTGCTGCGGGTTATGACAATATCGATTTGGCAAAAGCAAAAGAGAAAGGAATTCGGGTGGCTAACGTGCCGGGTTATTCACCACATTCGATAGCGGAACATGCACTGGCCCTGATGCTGGCGCTCAACCGTAAATTAATTATCGCAAACGAACAGGTGCATCATTATAATTTTAAAATGAATAATCTCATCGGCTTCGATTTCAATAAAAAGACGGTGGGAATTATTGGTACCGGTAGAATCGGCGGCATCCTGGCAAAAATTCTAAATGGCATGGGCTGCCGTTTATTAGGTTATGACGTTAAACCTAACGAGCAACTAACAAAAGAATTCAATCTCCGGTATACCGACCTGGATTCGCTTTGCCGTGAATCGGATATTATTAGCCTTCATACCTGCCTTACACCGGCAACGAAGTATATAATTAATAAAGAACGCCTCGCACTAATGAAAAAAAATGTAATGCTGATTAATACGAGCCGCGGAGGCTGTATAAACACGGAGGATTTGCTGCATTATCTTGAAACAGGTCATGTAGGCTATTTCGGCGCGGATGTATATGAAAAAGAAAGAGGAGTTTTCTTTTACGACTGGAGTAATAAACAGTTAAGGGATGATGTGTTGAAAAGATTGCTTGGTATGCCAAATGTCTTAATCACACCACACCAGGCGTTCGGCACAAAAGAAGCACTCGACAATATTGCCGAAACTACATTTTATAATATTACAACCTGGGCAAATAATAAGAATTCTGAAAATGAATTATTCCACTTTGATTTTGAAAAGAAAGCACCTGCGATAACAATCAATTAGTTTTTACCTCAAAAAATCATCATGATCGGTTCACTCACGTATGAAGCAGCAAAAGAAGTATTGCACTCAAACATATTGGGCCGGCTCGGCTGCGGCGATGGTAAAAAGATATACGTAGTTCCCGTGAACTACGTTTTTGATGGTAAACATATTATCGCTCATTCCGTAGTGGGAATGAAAATTCACATGATGCGGAAAAATCCAAAAGTTTGCTTCGAGGTTGATGAAATGAAAAACCTGCGCAATTGGAAAAGTGTCATCATATGGGGTGAGTACCAGGAATTGACAGATGAGCGTGACCGTTATGCCGCATTGAAATTGTTTGTTGACCGTACCATGCACATGAAGATAAGCGAAACGGCAATCCCGCCTGAAACCTCGGAGCAAAGAACCCATCCGCGCTCTCCCGGAAATATAAAGCCAATTGTTTATCGCATCGTGATTGAAGAAATGACCGGGCGATATGAAAAAGAGTAAGAAAACTTTACAATGCCACAGATAGTAACTATTACATTCAGTCCCTGCATTGATAAAAGCACATCAGTTTTCCAAATGGTACCGGAAAAAAAATTGAAATGTGCTTATCCGAAATTAGAACCCGGCGGTGGCGGTATTAATATTGCCAGGGCCATAAAAAAATTAGGGGGCGAAGCAATTACCATCTATCCCGCAGGCGGCTATACCGGGAAATATTTCAATGACTTGCTCGAAAAGGAAAATGTGCCCTCGATAATTATAGAATCTCAAAATGAAACAAGAGAAAATATTATTGTACGTGATGAGTCATCGGGCCGGCAATATCGTTTTGGCATGCCGGGAAATTCACTGAGTGAAACAGAAATACAAGGGATACTTCTCGCACTGGAACGTATCAATGATGTAGCCTACGTTGTCGTAAGTGGCAGTCTGCCGCCGGGTGTGCCGCCAGATATATTTGCCCGTATAGCGATAATTGCAAAAAAGAAAAAAGCAAAACTGATTGTTGATACTTCGGGGCAGGCATTGAAACATGCGATACGTGAAGGTCTTTTTTTAGTAAAGCCAAATCTGGGCGAATTGAGTTTTATTGCCGGTAAAAACTACCTGGAACAAAATGATATCGCCAACGCTGCAAAACAAATAATCGAAAAAAATAAATGCGAAGTGATTGTTGTTTCTATGGGAAAGGAAGGGGCTTTGCTGGTAACAAAAGACCTGGAACTAAAATTTACTCCACCGGTCGTTAAACAAAAGAGTACAGTTGGTGCAGGAGATAGCATGGTAGCTGGTATCATCTATTCGCTTTCAAATGGAGAAGAATTGGAAACAGCCGTTCAATATGGCGTTGCCTGCGGTACTGCTGCCACATTGAACGAAGGAACGGAATTATGCAGGTTGGAAGATGCGGAACGACTGTTCAACATCATAAAAGAAAAAATGCCGGAGAAAATTTATTAAACACTTATTCCGAATCATTTTTATAATAACCTGGTTATGACAATACATGATATATCAAAACTGATCGGAGATGAAAACGAGAACCTCTTAACCCATAGTTGTAAAACTATTTTCAAGGACCACCTCAGGTTACCTTCCCCGCAAGTCGTTGACGATATTTTCGGGCTATCCAACAGGAATGCACAAACGCTTCGCAGTCTCTCAACAATATTTAATTCAGGTAGGCTGGCGCGAACGGGTTATTTATCTATTTTGCCGGTAGACCAGGGCGTTGAACATAGCGCCGGATCTGCATTTGCACCCAGCCCCGAATATTTCGATCCGGAATATATTATCCGTCTCGCGATAGAAGGCGGATGCAATGGAGTGGCTACAACAATCGGTGGGCTTGCTTTGCTTTCCCGTAAATACGCTCATAAAATTCCATTTATCGTAAAGCTGAATCATAACGAACTGCTAACCTTTCCTAATAAATACGACCAGGTTTTCTTCGGATCGGTGCGTGATGCATGGAATCTCGGTGCTGCAGCAGTTGGTGCCACGATTTATTTTGGATCAGAAGAATCATCAAGGCAGATCACCGAAGTAGCCCGCGCTTTTGAAGAAGCGCATTCATTAGGTATGGCAACTATATTATGGTGTTACCTGCGAAATAATGTTTTTAAGCGTGCCGATAACGATTATCATCTCTCGGCAGATCTTACCGGGCAGGCAAACTATCTTGGGGTTACCATACAGGCAGACATTATCAAACAGAAACTACCGGTCAATAACGGAGGCTACAAAATGTTAGGTGATCCTGGTCATAGCTATGGTAAATATGATGAGCGAATGTATACACGTTTATCTTCTTCTCATCCAATTGATCTTTGTCGTTACCAGGTAATGAATTGTTATGCAGGAAGAATCGGTTTAATTAATTCTGGCGGCGAATCTGAAGGAGTAAATGACTTGAAGAATGCATTAATCACGGCAATTATTAACAAACGCGCAGGCGGCATGGGATTAATCTCCGGTCGTAAAGCCTTTCAACGTCCTTTTGTTGAAGGCCTTAATCTCTTGCATGCGATACAAGATGTGTACCTTGAGAAAGAAATTACAATAGCGTGATATGAATTTTTCAACGGATAGCTTAAGCTCCGCAAATATTAATGGTTTATCACAAGATCAAATTCCACTGCTTCAACAACAGTATGGAAAAAATATGTTTGAGGCATCAAAACAATTCCGTCTCTTCCGTGTGTTAAAAGATATCTTGCTGGAGCCGATGTTCCTTTTATTGGTCATTGCAAGTTGCCTGTATTTTATCCTGGGTGATAAGAACGAAGGAATCATGATGGCAATAGCCATAATTATTGTAACCACAATTTCAATATACCAGGAAGTAAAAAGTTCGCTTGCATTAAAAAGTCTTCAACAATACACCGAGCCCAGGATTACAGTTATACGTGGGGGTAAGGAAGAGATAATTATGACTGAGGAATTAGTTCCCGGCGACGTGCTATTGCTCGCAGAAGGAATGAAAGTGCCTGCGGATGCCGATATCATTACGTCCAATGATCTTGCTATCAATGAATCTATTATTACCGGCGAGTCATTACCGGTAGAAAAGAACTACGCAGAGCGGAAAAATAAACTATACCAGGGTTCAACTATAAATAGTGGAAAATGTACGGCCCGCGTCACTGAAACCGGGAAAAACACTGTACTTGGGAAGATTGGCAAGTCAGTGTCAGAATACCATGCCTCCAAAACATTGCTGCAGGCCCACGTGAACAGGTTTGTCAATCGGTTTGCGTTGTTTGGTTTTGCAGCATTCCTGGTCATTTTTATAATCAATTATTATCATTACGGGGCTTTTGTGACCAGTCTTTTATTTGCATTAACGCTGGCCATGTCCGTTATACCGGAGGAAATTCCGGTAGCGTTCTCTTCTTTTATGGCATTAGGGGCGTATAAAATGAGTAAGCTTGGA